>RCUL01000014.1_pt1 | contig 215863 bp, 166 predicted proteins | sample 2167521 | NCBI WGS metagenome assembly RCUL01 (sample SAMN09932745, study PRJNA488358) | compost metagenome | feature: garden; material: soil; isolation source: compost soil in acetic acid-enriched culture | place: Germany: Experimental Botanical Garden Goettingen | collected 2016-01-27
GTTGAAATTTAAAGACAAGTGATCCGATAAGCGCCCCGGATACTTTAGTCGGAGCGCTTATCTTTGGTTTAACATTGAAAGATGCTAACTAGCCGTATTTTTTTAAGCAAATAGACTTTTTCCTCTCATATCTTCTGTTGCTTGTTCTGTAGATTTAGTCCGAAGTGCAACTCTTCTATTTAATTCCTTATACAAATCTATTACTACTTGCATAGAATTCCCCTGCAAAGAATTAATAAAATCTATATCGGAAACTAGTGTGTCAAACTCTTCAAAAAACGAATTTCTAAAATCAATAATACCCTTGTTCTGCGCATTTGCTATAAGTTTATGGAAGAATTTATTTAAAGACAGTTCAATATTATTTATTAGTATTTGGTATAATTTCCATGTATTAATCTCACTAGTAGAATAGTTCTCAATTATGCCTTTGAAGCTTCTTTCTAAAGTGTTTAGAATTTTTCTATCCTTCTCAGTAGTTAAAAATTCATGCAGGTTTTTAATACGATGATTGTGTGCAAATTTGTTTCTTATTTGAGTAAAAGTATCAAAATATTTTTTCTCATCTTTTGTAAAGATGTTAAAATCTAGCAACAAATTAATCCTAGCTGCTAACGATAGAGCACTAGATGAATAGCCGAATGATATACTTTCATGGTCATAATCTCCAATAGCTAATTTTAATAGATCAGCTATTCCAGATTCTATTTGTGTTGAAATATGCATTATTTTATTCCGGTCATCGGATTGAGGGGATTCCCAATTAACAATAATTTTAGCAGTGGATTTTGCATTTTCATTATTTTTCATTAAATACTTTTGCTAATTATTTAAATCCAAATATACCCGATCGCCACCAAAAATGCAACCCCTATCCAATTCTAGCCGTTGTAAATCGAATGTTTACAATATGTTTGTTTTGTTATAAAAATAAATCCTTACCTAAAATTTAACGTAGAGATACCGTGAGGTGCAAAAAGGTGCTAAATAATGTGCTTTTTAGCTCCGTAAAAAAGTTTTTATAAAATTGCTGATCGGCCTTTCATGGTCAAACAAAATAAAGCATTGTAAACAATGTTAAACAAAGCCAAATAAATTGTCAAATATTTATGATAATATATATATGTGACACGATCCGGAGCGAATCCAAATTAGATTATTCTGATGGAGCCCAATTGTTTATAGATTATAAAATATAGGGTTAATGGACAATATATTGTGTTTTTTGTTCATTCATTTGTCTTCTTTAATCTCGAAATTTCTTAAAAATAATCGTAGTTTATTACCGCTAATGGAACTATTCCATGCATTCCCTTTTCTTAGGAAACCATGTTTTTCCAAAATATGAATCATTGTGTTATTTTCCCTTATTTCAGTAGATGCCATTATATTTCCTCTTCCATATATCTTTAATAATTCTTTAAATATATAAGAGCTATACCTTTTGCCTTGATAATCAGGATCTGTAAAAAAATAACCTATTTCCCAATCATATTTATCGGCCTCATCTATTAAATTCGCTTTACTTGCCGTAAAATCTGATTTCGTTTTAGGTTTGATTGCACCAATAGATACTGGAATATCCCAATCATATCCTATTGCTATTAATTTACAATTTCTGATCCTATCTAACGTAGGATTTTCAACCTTATTTTGGACCAGCAATAGATCCAAAAATGATTCGATTTCGGTGTCTTTAAATTCACTGGGTGGACCAATTTTAAATTTTTTAGAATTTGCCCACGGTACGATTTCACCTTTTCCTTCCCAAACCTTTCCATCTGTTCTGTTTTTATAACTTCCTTTATATTTTAAGATATACAATAAAGCTAATTCAACATACCAAATTCCCAATTGAAGAGCTTGGAATTTGGCTTTGTCGGAAATTTTTTGTAATTCATTCCGTTTTGTTTCCTGGCCATGAACTAAAGCATTTCTAATTTTAACAAATATTTCTGGGCCATCGCTTTCTTTTGCAACACTTATAAGTTCTTTGAAACTGTTTGGAATGCTCTTGCTAATTTTTAGCTGAAAAATTAATAATCTAATTTTATTAGCAGCAGATACACCTTCAGCCTCATTACCTATAATGATCTTTTCGTTTTCAACAATTAGCCAATTGTATATTAATTCAAGCGCAGTTTGTATTAATATTATTGAACCTTCGACTTTACCTGCATTTGAATTAGCTTCTATGTACCAATGAACGGCGGTTAATAAAAAATCTCTATTGTTTTCATTTTTCCAAAGTCTACCGTACTCTTTCCAAAGTTTATTAAAATCTATAACATCTGAGGTATTTGACCAACTTTGTACAACTTTGTATGGATCAGAATTGTAATATGTATAATCCGTAAAAATACTATTCCCTTCATGAGTTCCCCGGTATAATAGTGGAGATGTCCTTAACCCGTTAAGGAAGAATAGAAAATTTTGTAATTGAATTTGCCACTTATGAATTTCGTTTAGCGTTATAGGTTGATTATTAGTTTTAAAAATTTTCCCAACATAAGTGAACAGATATCCTCCATTATTTTTCAATCTCTTCGTTCTGTCTGTAAAATCGGAGCATTTATCCAAGATAATTTGATAGGATTTATCAATTAGCTCAATCCTATTTCTGAAAATCATCTGACTATTTTCTGAAGGCCTTACGCGCTCCCCGTAATAACCTCTCAAATTGGGGATACAAAATAAAATTTCCTGAACAGCAATAGAAGAGTCTCCTACAATTAAATTTTTAACATAACCGCGGCATTGTCCTACTTCACCAATTGAAACCTCATAAAGCTTTACATTACCAACCTTTTCATTGTTGATCTTTAGGGTTAAGTTTTTCATTTCAAAAAACATCATTTCCCCGCCAGAAAATGTTCCGTTAAATTTGACACAAGGGTTTGGAAACCAAGTAAATTCTATACTCCCATTTACCGAACTTTCTTCACTACCATTGCTAATTATATACACTCCGTTGTAGATTGGTAAGATTTCATTTGGCTGTTGCATGTTAATATAGCAATCCAATTGGAGTGGAATTTCAGTTAAAGTACTCTGTTGAGAATTCTCCATAATAATAGAACAATAACGCTAATAAGTTTGACTAATAAGGTTAAATATAATAAAATTAGGATTAGGCGTTAGTATTTTTTCCAAAAGCCTTTTATCTCCTAAACACTAACCTTCTTTGTTCGTGAAAAGGAAGCAAAGCATACTCCAGCTCTTTAGACGAATAAAAAATGTCAGCTATGAAGAAAAAAGGCATTGGAAACAGAACAAAAGAAGAAACGAAAATAAGCACCTCCACTCATTGACGAATAGTTTAAAAAATCCATTCAAGAACCATTAAAACATTCAAGACATGACAAATTAATTAAATAGCAGAAGCTCGGGTTTATGTTGGAACCTTTCATCGGTACAAACCGGATCGTTATGTGGAAATGGCTTGAATTATCTGATTATTATGAAATAAATGAGTTTTACGGCGCATGTACATAATCCAGAGTAAACATCACTTTAATATGCTTTCCTTATTCCATCAGGTACAATCTTACGATTACTACATTAATTTTTTGTAAATTTACTCTATGAATCAATTAGCCCACTTACCGGAAAATAAACAAAAAGAAATACTTTTAGCTTTGGACGTCATTAAGGAAGTCGCAAATCCAGCGAAAGTTATTTTGTATGGGAGTTTTGCGTCGAATGATTGGGTGGACGATATTGATATAATTGATGGGGCTGAGTTGGATTATCGAAGTGACTATGATTTTTTGGTCGTTTTAGAGAAAATTGAAGAAAAAGATTATGCAATAAAGAGTAAGATTGTCAATCGCACAAAGAGCTTGCATCATCGTGTTAGTCCAATGGTTCGTAGTATAAGCTATGTCAATTATGGGTTAGAGACAGGTCAATTTTTTTTTAAAGAAGTGATAGAGAAAGGGTCAGTTTTATTTGATAATGGTTTAACATCGTTTTCTCCTTCTAGACCACTGACTTTGGAAGAACAACGTTTATTAACAAATGATTATTTTAATTCATATATAAAAGGGGGAAGCCGCCTATTAAAGTTGGTGAAAAATTCTCTTCAAGAATTTCTAGAAGATGAGGATGAATTAAAGGAGCTCTTATTTGTGGTTAGACAAAGCTTTGAAAGTTTTTATTCAGGATTAAGCTTAATTTTTCGCGGTTATAAACCAAAAAATCACAATTTGGATGAATTAAGAGGACTAACAAAAGTTATTTCCGATGAACTTAATTTCATCTTTTCACTTACCGACGATCAAGAAGAAATTAGAATATACAGTCTATTAGAAAGGAGCTATATTGATGCCCGTTATTCTCTAAATTATACTTTGGATAAAAATGACCTACTGTATATCATTAGTAAAGCAGAAAAATTAGAAAAAATAGCACTCAAATTGTCTGAGGAGAAAGTTAAATCATTAAAATAGAGTATTATAGAGTGGTGTCTTTATAATTCTAATTGCTAGTGGATTTACTTCCAGAGTTTTAAAAATTTAAAATTTTGGTCTAATAACTTCTTGGGATGTTGATTCAATCCTCTAGCATACTCTAAAAAAGTAGTGAAATTAAAATCCTTTTTACCATTCTCAATATTGCTAATATTACTTTTGGTCAAATCACACCGCGTGGCAAGTTGATCTTGACTAAGTCCAGCATTTTTCCTTAGTTGCCTAAGAAAGGTACCAATTTCAATTAATCTAGGTAAGTCCCGTTCCTCATTCATAAAAGGCAATTAACTATTAAAAGGGAAATAATTTGTTATAAGATCTTGCAATGTTTCGATTGATTTTATATCTTTGTTTTATCATTCATTGGTCACAGCGTGAGAAACTGAAAACCAAGATGAATGAAGAATATAAGCTTAAAAGAATGCAGGAAAAATTTAGATAGGGCCTCCCTTATTTGTTTAAGGATATGGTCGCGTAGTTTCTCACGCTCAACCATTGAGCAAGGGAGGTTCCTTTTCTATTTATCATATATCAAGAGGATATTTTTTAGGGATCCGTTGATTCTAAAAAAATGCCCTCCAGAATAGCTTTTATAGGTTGAGAATCATCCATATATCGGCTTCCGATTTTTACTAGTGTGCGTAGCGACCATTATGTTATTGACCTTGTTATAGAAATTTTTCACCGCACTAGAGGTACAGATAATCTTATTTTTTATTCGGTGGTTTGAGCTTGTCTCGGACTTGGATATTGTTTAATAAACAATCCAGCAGTGTAATCGAAGCTGCTTGAACCACCATTAATACCTTAAAAAATGATAAATTTTTATAGGGGTGGAACGGTACTTTCTATTCTATTAAATCTCAAATACTTTAAATATTCACAGGTATCGAAGCGCTTATTGCTCTTACTTGCAATTTTAGTTTTTCAATGTTTATATTTTTCTTTTAAGGCATTGAAGAATACAACAATGCTTCTGACATGCATTGCTGTATTTCATATGTTTAGTTTATCAGCTCAGACGCCTCGCAAGGACAGCGGGGCCGATAGGTTACCAATCAAGTATCTCAAAATAGGAGATACTATCCCTCAGGCCCTTTGGGATTTGAAACTTGATGTCGTAGGACACCCGGCTGGAGCAAAGCAGATGACCCTGCGTGATTATAGTAATAAAACGTTAATCATCCTTGATTTCTGGGCCACTTGGTGCTCGAGCTGTATAGCTGCGTTTCCAGGTCTTTATAAGTTGCAGAATGATCTTGGTGATCAGATAAAAGTACTTTCAGTTACTTATCAGGACCGTGCGGCGATCGAAAAATTTATCAATAAAAGTGAATTTATTCGGTCGCAGGGGCTGAAAAATACATTTTCCTCTGTCGTAGGTGATAAGCTGTTGACCAAATATTTTGAGAAGAGTGGTATCCCATTCACAGTATGTATTGATAACAGGGGGGTAGTACGCTCTTTGTCGGAGCCCAGTGAGCTGAATGCTCCTGCGCTGCGGCAAATGATCCGGGATACTAATGCTGTACCGGTAGCAGCCCAGGTCATTGAATTTAAGAGACCGCTGCTTGGCCCATATTATGATAATAAAATCCACAATTATTATTACAGTACACTTTTGCCTTACGGTAGGGGAATTTCCCAGGCTTCTGTGTTTAATGTGGATTCCCTTCAGGGTTATAAACAATTGGTCGTACCTAATCTCAATGTGTTTATGCAATATGCAGTCGCCCTTCAGCATAGCTCGAATTATAGCCCTGGTATAGCAAGGATCCCTTCCAGATGTATCTTGGAAGTGAATAATCCCGATAGTATAGTCAATAAGCTGAGCACTATTCAGCATTTTTGGGAGTATACCTACGAGTCTGTGAGCCCGATCACCTATGAGGATAAAGCGATCTATAGGAAAATGGAGCGCGACCTTAATTTCTATCTGGGCATGACAGGATCCTATCAGAAGCGGAATGTAAACTGCCTGGTGATACGTGTTGCAGACCCTAGGAAGCTGATCATAAACAAGGAATCCACTCAATCTCCGAAAGTGATCTTAAACGGCCTGGTGGAGAGTGATGGCACTGCAAACGGAAAATTTTTGCAAAAAGCGGAGAATGATTACAAGCAGGTAAAAAACGCCATTATAGGTATTGCGGTCAAGTATATCCCCAACCTTTTCAACCGAAGGAAGATTGCCACATTGCCGTTTATGATTGATGAGACGGGGCTCAGTGATCAGGTCAGTATCACATTGCCTGATGATATCAATGACCTGGAGCAATTAAAACAAGCATTTGCTGCCCGGGGAATGACTTTGTCGCTTGGAAACCGAAATCTGGTCATGCTGGTACTTAGAGAAGATGGATATCGGGGCGACGGCACTGTACTGCAACTGACAGAGCAGGGTTATGTCGCAGTTCAGGGAAAGGAGGGGGCACGATGAAAAGTTTTCTGCTCATAATAATCAGCTGTGTCCTTACCTGCTTAAAAACATTGGCGCAGGGAGAAGTCATCCGAATTCAAGATGCTGATACAAGATTACCGCTAGCTGCTGTGTCAATAAAAGACTGTGGCGGCAAGCTGCTGGGGGCTACAGATGCACAAGGGGAGCTGACCTTAAAAGGAGAGGTCACCTGTCTTACTTTTCACAGGCTGGGTTATTTACCTGATACGCTGTCTTTGGAACTTTTAAAGCAATACAAATGGTTAGTGTACCTAAGTCCTAAAGTGAATGAGCTGGAAGAGGTACAGGTCTCAACGGGTTATCAGACCGTTCCAAAAGAGCGGGCAACAGGTGCTTTTGATGTGATCGGGCAGAAGGAACTCGATAGACAGATAGGCACGAATATCCTAGGTAGGCTCGATGGCTTAAGTAATGCGATATTATTTGAAAAGCGTGGCAATGCGCAGAATGATTTTATGGTCAGAGGGCTGAGTACCATTACAGCTGCGATCAAGGGACCGCTGATCGTGGTGGACAATTTCCCTTACGAAGGCGATATCAATGATATCAATCCAAATGACGTCGAAAATATTACTGTACTCAAAGATGCCTCAGCAACTTCCATATGGGGAGCCAAAGCGGGGAATGGGGTAGTAGTCATTACGCTAAAAAAAGGAAAATTTAATGTACCGATACGCCTTTCTATGACCAGTAATATATCCGTAGTCAGTAAAGAAGATCCGTACTATCGATCACAGGTTGACAATATGACCTATATCAATACGGAGCGTTTTTTATTCGATCAGGGCTATTACAACAATCTGCTCAATAACCGGAATAATTATCCGGTAATCAGTCCCGTCGTGGAGCTGCTAAATGATCACCGCAATAACCTCATAGATGATATGTCTCTTAATGCGAAGCTTAATTCAATTGCTCAGGGCGACCTGCGCGGAGACGTCTCAAAATACCTACGTCAAAAAGGAATCAACCAGCAGTATAATGTGCAGCTGAGTAGCGGAAACGAGAAGCTGGCATCCATATGGTCGGTAGGTTTTGATCAGGTACGAAGCAATATCGTAGGAAATGGCAATAGCCGTTTTACGCTGCGCACGCAACAGACGTGGCGGCCGGTACCACGACTGTTGCTGACCGGTGGCTTACAATTTAATGCGAATAAAACCTCAGACAATGGAATTACTTCCGTTCGGATCGGAAGTGCTGTCGCCCCTTATACGCGTCTTGTAGACGCGGAGGGTAATCCAAACCGTGTGGAACAGAACTATAGAAGCCGGTTTCTGGATACATTGGGTGCAGGTAAACTCTTGGACTGGTCTTATTATCCATTGGTGGATCAGAGGCTTTTGGATAAAGTCAATAATTCAAATGTGCTCAAATTTGACTTTACGGCACAATACGAATGGGGGAAAGGACTTCGCTCGGAGTTGCGGTATCAATATTTTACGTCAAATGGACTCGACCAGAACCGCATGGATCGGAATTCATTTTATGTACGGGACCTGGTCAATAAATACACTCAATTGAAGGGTAATATACCCGAACGTCCCATTCCACTGGGAGATATCATGGATCGAACTTCGAGCCGGCAATATGGCCACAATGTAAGGGCACAGCTTTCTTACGATAAGCAGGCTCGCCTCGGAGATATCAACATGCTGGTCGGTACGGAGATCAGGGATAATAGAGGACTTGGGAATACCTATCGGCAATATGGTTATGACCCGGATCTTGAAATATCCCAGCCTGTTGATTATGGAACCATTTATGATTATTATGCCGGGCTGGGAAGGGGGCGGATTTGGTATAATTTCAATAATGAACGTAATGTCGACCGTTTTGTATCTGTCTATTTTAACGGCTCGTATAATCTATTAAAGAAATATACAATTTCTGCAAGTGTCCGCCGGGATGCGTCCAATTTATTTGGGGTGAATACTAATAATAGATGGAAACCACTCTGGTCAGTCGGTGGTCTTTGGAATATTGACCGGGAAAGTTTTTATACTTGGAAATGGATGCCGCGCCTTTCTCTGCGGGCTACCTATGGAAAAAGCGGAAATGTCAATAATACCATTCCTGCTCAGACGACTATAACATACAGTTCCAGCGCGAGCTCATTAGGTGGGTTTACCAATGCTTATGTAAATAATCCTCCCAATCCTGATCTGCGTTGGGAGAACGTGAGCCAACTAAATAGTGCATTGGATTTTGCGGCTTTCAAGAATCGTATAACGGGATCGTTTTCTTATTTCAGAAAAAATGCAACAGATTTAATTGCTATTGTCAATGTGGACCCGACCCTAGGTGTCGATCTGCTCAATAGAAACGCGGCGAGTTTGCGAACACAGGGTTGGGAACTCCAGCTCAATTCCCTGAATATTGATGCGGCTCTGAAGTGGCGAACAAGTCTTTTGCTTTCATCTAATAAAACAAAGATTACCAAGTATAGCTATAAATCGAATGTGATCGCCAATTTGGTGGCTTCGGGACAAAACCTGTCGCCAATAGAAGGGTACTCAGCTTATAATCTCGTTAGTTACCGCTTTATGGGGCTCACTTCGGATACTGGCAGCCCACAATTTAGCGTGGGCGGTGAGCCTTATATGAACTATGCGAATCTAAAATCAAAGGTAACGCTCGAGGACCTTGTATTTCATGGTCCGGCATTGCCGGAGCAGTTTGGCAACCTAAGGAACATTTTTACTTATGGGGCCTGGGAGCTAGGTTTAAACATTGCATATCGCTTCAACTATTTTTTCAGAAGGGAATCGGTCAACTATTCGTCTCTGTCATCCAATACGCCGTTGCATAGTGATTATTACAAACGCTGGCAACAGCCGGGTGATGAGGTAACGACTAACGTGCCTGCATTTATCTATCCATTGAATTCGAATAGGGATCAGTTTTACACCAATTCGGATATCCTGGTTGAAAAGGGGGATAACATTTCGCTTCAGGATGTAAGTTTGAGCTATTCGATTCCTGCCAAGTCGACTTATTTCAAACGTATTTCACTGCAGGCCTATGCCCGTACTCTTGGTATTATCTGGAAAGTAACAAAGACCGACCTGGATCCCAATGGCATCACGATACGCATTCCAGCACAATTTTCCTTAGGTGTTAACGCTCAATTTTAAAATTATGAACAGATATTTAACTCGGCTCATCTTAGGCTGCATGTTGGTAGCTACGGCTGGATGTAATAAATTTTTGGAGGAGAAATCCAAGAGCTCTTTGGCAATTCCCAAAACGGTCAAAGACTTGCAGGCTCTAATGGACTATGAACTGTATACCATTCGTAGTTTTCCCGTTGGGATGGATGTGGCCGCTGACTATTATTTCATGAATGATAATGATGTGAAAAGCCTGGCGAGCGAGCTCAGCGACATATACTTATTGAACAATAAAGAGACGAAACTTTCTGACTGGTCTGAAAGTTATAAAAAGATTATGTATGTCAATATTGTCCTGGACAATATTGACAGGGCCGCGCTTGATGGATTAACGGTTGCAGATAAAAACTTGACAAAAGGAACGGCATTGTTTCATCGCAGCTGGAATTTCTTTTGGCTCGTACAGCAGTTTTCACCTGCTTATGACGGTGGTACAGCAAAGTTTGAACTTGGTATTCCCCTCCGTACCACAGCGGATATCAACAAGAGTTTTCAGCGTGCGACCCTGGAAGAGACATTTGCGCAGATGATCACAGATCTGAAAGAAGCCGTCGTATTGCTCCCCGATCTGCCAATCAAAAAAACAAGACCTTCCAAGGCTGCTGCCTATGCCCTTTTGGCAAGGACACTGCTCTATATGGGGAATTTGGATGAAGCTTTAAAGTACGCGACCCTTTGCCTACAGATCCAACCTGATCTGATCGACTATAATCTCATCCCGCCGAATGCTGCGACACCTTTTGAACTCATGAATAGCGAAGTGATCTTCCACTGTAGCCTGGCCGCTTCAGACAGAATATTTGGTGGGACAAAATCCTATGTCGATACACTATTATTTAACAGCTACCATGCGGATGATTTAAGGAAAGCACTATTCTATAAACAGAATACAAATGGATACTATAATTTCAAGGGAAGCTATGGTGGACCAACAGGAACGGCAGAGTTTGCCGGCCTTGTCACAGATGAGATTTATCTGATAAAAGCGGAATGTGAAGCGAGATCAAATAAGTTGCTTGATGCAAACAATACCATGACGGAATTATTGAAAGTACGCTTTGAATCAGGTAAGCTACCTATTATACCCAAAGATAAATCTGGACTGACCAATTTTATATTGGGTGAACGTCAAAAAGAACTGGCTTTTCGATTCGGGATCAGATGGGCTGATATTAAGCGATTGAATAAGCTTTATGATGCTGGCATAAGCATAAAACGGATTGTCGATGGAAAAGAGTATGTGCTAGAGCCGAATGATAAACGTTTTGCCATGTGGATTCCGCCAACGATTATTGTCGAAGGCGATCTGCTGCAAAATCCATAGTAAGAGGAGAGGGCAAAATGCCCTCTCTTTTCTTAATCGACCTATTCACCTCGATAAAATACATGTGATGTCGGCACACCACTATTGATTTCAGCTTCCAATTGTGGAGTCATCTGTGGTTTACCAGCATTATTTTCAGCTTTGATGCCACAAAAAACATCATCCTCCGGACATAAATCTGCGATATCGCCCGAATACGATTGATAGTTGTTGGGATCAGTCAAATTTCCTGTAGGATCAATAACTTCCCATGATTGTTCAGCAGTACTAGCTGCTTTTTTACTCATTTCATTGGCGTGTCCAACATAGACACCCATTCCTAAGATTGCTCCCAAAATTGGAACAAATAATTTTACTCTTTTCATGTTGGTAATATTTTAAAGTTTATAAATACAGATCATTGGTTTCTAATTGTTCCAAATCTTGTCCCGGTGACTTGCCCTAGGTTATGCTTATTATATATCTGAATTGTCGCAATCCCGAGCGAAGATCTGGATCAGTTATTGACCAGTGTCCTCTTGGTTGAACTCCCGTCAGAGTTCACTATGCATAGTTTTTTTAATCTCCTTTTTAATTTATACTCCATCAAGAATGCTGGAGAGCCTAGTAATGTAATGCCCAGATTGAAAAAGAAATGCTGCTTCCAGCTCATCTTTTCAAATACTTTACCGCAGGCACAGGGAACATAACCATAGATTTCGATGAAAGCTAAATATGCATAAACTGTATATGCTGTCATCAGCAAAATAGCAAGTCCCAATCCCCAAAATCTTAATTTGGGAATACATAACAATGCTACTGTTCCCAGTTCTAGCATGGGCAATAGATAGCCTAAAATAGCTGTCGACCAGTCAGGAAGAGGTTGTCTATTTAGCTGACTTACAAAAACCGAATGACTAAACACTTTACTTAGCCCAGTCACGAAAAACAGTAAGATCAACATCACTAATGCAAATAGGATGTAGACTTCCATAAATGTTTCCCATCTATTTCTTCGGGTATTCTTTGGCGCTCTAGCTTCTGCCCCAATCCCATCATTTTGCCTGTATTTTCCGCGTTGTTTCATCTTTTGCTTAATCTTAATCTCTTACTAAATTTTACAATGCTAAATTACAGCATTACATGGCCGGGCGTTAAGCAGAAAACAAGCTTTCGATTGGTAGAAAATAGGCTTGGCTAGGAGGGTGGTTCTTGAAGATCGTTTTTAGACGATGGGTCATTGCCCGCATTTTCCTGCTGTTGCTTAAAGGTCAGCGGAGTAAGTCCTGTCTGGTTTTTGATAAATTTATGAAGCTCATTGATACTGCTGAAGCCACATTCCTCAGCAGTGGTAGCTAATTTTTCATTGCCCACAATAATGGAAGCAATAAAATCCAGGAGCAACTGATTGCGGTAGTCATGAAATGTGTAAGCATACTGTTTTTTATGTTCTTCGTTGATACGATCTCTGGACTTTAAAAGCACTGCGGCAACATCCGATAACCTGACTTTAGCTCCTTGATGCAAAATCATAATCTGTAATAAATTACGTGCCTGGTCAATCAGTTGTTCCTCACCATCCTTGCTTATCTTAAACCGGCTCAGCTGGATCAGAAAGATCAGGTGCTTTAAGAGCATATATTCATTATCAAGAATATGGGGGTTGATCTTGCTAAAAAGTAATTGCAATTGGCGTTTGGTCACTTCGCCTACACGAAATGTAACACTTTTATCCGATCGGAGGGACTGCTCTTTCTTGGCGGTTACCAGATGCTGCAAAAAATCAAAATGCCGGTTGGCAGGTGGTCTGAACAGTCCGGCATCCAGTATAAAGCCGACTAAGATATGATGACCTTGTGGTATAGTAAGCCTGTATTCGCCTTTGGCCAGATAAAGGTAAGCACCCCGCCCTTCGATAAAATCCATCACAAAATTATGTATCTCGTGGCACTGTCTAATCGGCGAGCTGCTTTGTAGCGAATAGGTAAGATGTAGGTCGCCCAATGTAGTGTACACTGGGATAATTTCTTCTTTTTCCATCCAGAATTCATAGTAATAGAGATAGCCATAGCGACCGTCAAAGGTCTGTTCACTGATGCAATTGTCGGGCGATATCCAATGCCGCTCCTGAGCATTGCGAATGGGATAACTCAACTCATATTTTAGCAGCTCTGCGCACTGATATTCCTCGGGAAGGGTAAAGTCATAACTTCTTTCCATAAGATGATAGGTTTTAATATGTGTTTTCTTAACTATTTGGTTTACTGTAAGTAATGGTCTAAATCATAGATTCTAATAAAAACAGGAAATACCACCAAAAAAAACTGTGTATAGGACTGGGCAGCTGTTGAAACGACTCTGAGATACGATGAAATTTAACGGTTAGCCAAATTTAGCGTTCACAGGTTCGCAGCACCTATGCATCCAAAAATGATCCTTAACTCTTGCATTTCTCCCAAATTAGCCAAGTGATCACCTCGCTTTCCTGGCCCGAAAGCAAAGTGACCAAACAGGGCAAGTTTGGTGCTGAGTATGGATAAAAAAAGATGTAATAGATATGGAAGATCTTTTTCTGAAAATGCAGCTTTTGGCTGATCAGGCGCTATATACATTTTCCAATTCGGAAACAGTAAAGCTCATGATAGAATCTGCGGAAGAAAAATGTAGTTTATACTACCTATAATGCTTCGGCAATAAACCACTGGGTGATCCGGACACCCTTTTTTGATAACCAATTTATTTGAACAACCATGAACTCAATATTTCAACATCTGGGGCCAGCCCCAGATTGGACAAACGATGAATTATACCTCGGTACCGATAGATGGTATCGAAGCCTCAAAAGTATTTCTGTTCTGTACCGCTGGGCGCTGATCCATAGTAATGATGATCTGATCAGACTACTGCGGATGCGGCAAAGTTGGCTGGCACAGCAGCAGTATCGAGCAGATGACAATTTATTGGATCAGCTGATCAGTTCATGGCCGCTGCTCGATCGGCAGCCCTGTATCTGGGCCTGCATGCATATTGGTCCTTATGCAATGATTGCCAGAGCATTGATGATACTGGGCCGAAAGCTGGCCATACTGCTGCGTGAAGATGTCTTTGAAGAACAGGGACAGATTTATCGGCAGCAATTCAAACTGTCCTTTGGTCGTGAAGCTGTTGAAGCTGAACTGATGTTTATTAAAGCTGATCGCGGCAATCCATTGTTAAAACTCCGAGAGGTTCTTTTTAAGGGCTATGATGTAATCATCTTCATTGACGGGCAGCTGCATTTTGGTGAGCCTAGTAGGGGATGGGCCAAGATAAAACTGTATAACACTGATTTGCTGCTGCGCGAAGGAGCTGCTGCTTTGGCCCATTGGACATGTACGGCCATTAGACCACTTATAGTGACTACGATCGCCGGACAAATCAAACTGCGAATTACCGAAGATTTTTATGTGAAAAGTAAGGCAGATTATTTTGTAGTTATGCAATATATCATTGAATTGCTGCGGGACTTAGACGCGGAGGAACTGCTTCAGTGGGAGTGCTTACCAACAATTTTTGAAGGACAGGCTGATCCAGCCGAAAGGAAACTCGGGGAGGCTATCTGGCTACCATTTCTAGTTGGCGGTACAGGGATGCTCTTTGATATAGCCACTGGTATTTCGGTGGGTATCGGAGCAAAGGAATTTGAAATAGCCTTCCGGAAATTTAAGAAAATTGGGGTCATTCCTTAATGTCCCAGTCTTGTTACAGTTTTGTGAAAATCTCTTTTAATTTATAAATTGTCTTTTTAAACAATTTTAATCTGTTTAAATTAAGATTTGTTTTACTTGTAACCTAAACCAATTATGACCAAGGGCAATATTCTTAAACCGTTACCTAATCGTATTCATGCTATTTGCTGGACAATTTACTTTATCTGGATCAGCACTGTGAATGTCTACAAATATGGATGGGGACATCTGCCAGTCATGTTTCCCTTGGGGTTAGTCATGTTGATTATTAGCTATCTCAACCGGGCTTGGCTAAGACGGATGCTTTTTAGGAGGTTTTCGACAGGTGCCATATTTACCATGCTCAGTTATTTTTTGCTTACGACGCTGGCTGTATTTTTATTGCTTTATCAGTTCCCAACGGAATTGAGCAGGCGGGTACTAAAGAATCCCCAGCTTTTCAGGTCGGTTGATTTTGTCATTGATGTGCTGACCTTTTATATTTCATTTGCGCTTAAAGGACTGATCATCGTGGCCATCGAAGTCGGGTATAATTTGACAATGGGCTTATTCCGGCATTTGGGCTTGTTGAGGGGACAATCGGCAGAAAGTCGAAAAACGCAGCTCTTTCGCGACTGGACTGTCCATTTTATGGGCAATCTGACGCAGAGCTTCACCCGGCTGGCAAGGAAAAGAAGTGCTGCATTGATTCGAATCGATCTGTTTTTTGGTATACAGGCCTATGCTATGCGTAAGCTGAATTTTGGGAACAGCATGCTTGGGAAGTTGGAAGATGAGCTTTTTTACCTCCAACAGCTCATGCGTTTGTATGACGAGCGAGGGATTGAGCTGATTACCGATATTAGGGAATTGAATAAGCCGATTATTCCCCTTATGTTTCTGAGCCTGTATAAAAATATGATCAAACATGGTGATTTTAGTGATCTTTCGCAGGTGGGTATTATTCGCGTGTTTAGCGATACAGATAAGGTATTAATTAGTTGCAGGAATAAAGTGGCCGTTGAATCGGCATGGATCTTTGAGGACGGCGGGACAGGATTGGAAAAATTGATACAATTGCTTCGTCTCGAATATGGTGAGGCATTTTCGTTGATCCAAAAAACAAATCAAGGCATATTTTATTTGAATCTGGAAATAAATTTTTAAACATGGATACGATAAAGAAAATATTAAAACAGGAGGGGCGGATGCGGAAAATCCGTGTCGCCATTGTAGACGATGATCCTGACATTGTCGCAGAATTAAAAAGATACGTAGATCTAACGGATGGCGTCGAATGTGCCTATGCGACGACCAATTCGAAAGAAGCGCTGGTAGCCTTGCGACGTCTCAAATTGGATATCTTATTTCTGGACATTGAGATGCCTATCGTGAGTGGACTGGATGTGTTGGGTCAGTTGGAAAGTTTGCAGCGTATCAATCCGGGAATTGCCAATCTGCAGGTCATCGTCTGTAGCACCAATAGAGAGGTGGGCGATAAAATGTTCCATTATGGGGTGACCGATTACTTTCTTAAACCTTTTGAACAGGAGCGCTATTATAAAGCGATGGCCAAGGCAAAAGATAAAATCCAGGGTCGTGGACTGAATGACCTGGACGAGGAAAATAAGTGCTTTTTCTATGGTACTCGGGGGATGGAAAAACAACGACTCAATTATGATGAAATCATCTATATCGAGGCTAAAAATGACCAGACCCGGATCTGGATCGAAGAGAAAACCTATATCGAAGTCAATGAAAGTTTTGGGGATATGGTTTTGTGCTTACCTAAGGCCAGTTTTGCGCAGGTGCACCGTAGTTTCGCAGTGTCACTCAAACATATTACGGCCATTACGGCCCAGCTTGTGATTCTGTCAGGGATAGAAATAAGAAGAGGTGAAAGAGGGAAGTATACCTATTTTGATCAGTGGATCGAACAGAATACGATCACAGGCAAGCTCAACAGACATGGGATTGTCCGTGATAGGGCAGACAATTAAAAAATAGAAAGCTGAAAATAATTAACGGATTAAAAACTGATTTATGAGGATTATTTTAAATAAAACCAGAAATAGCATCCGCAGGGGGAATGATGGAGCTATTTTATTTGCGTTGCATATACTCTATAAGCAGCTGCATAATATGAAGCATAACGAGATCGAAGCAGAGGACACGGAAACGGTCTGGTGGGATGCTGCCCATGTGCAGGATTATGTGGGTGTCAGTGAACGGACATTGTATCGCTATCAACATAAGGGGATGCTGGGAACTGTAAGGAAGCACAATGGAAAACGTCTTTTTCTCGCCACTGCGGTCGAACGTTTTAAACGTGCTTACTGGAACCCGTGAGTTACCCGTAAAATTGAGATTATAGCCTTAGGGGTCTTTCGTTTTTGAAGGACCTTTTTTTATTTTTCCTTGGATCAATACCTGACCAATACCTATCCATCTTCTGCCTTTTACCTACGCTTGTTTTGCTATTCCTTCGGTATTGTTCGGGTGAGTCATTACTGTTGTTGGTGTTAGACCCGAAGCCTCCTCTTGTTACAACGATGGCTGGCTGGTGGACCGGCAGGAATTAGACTGGTGTTGGTCAGGTCATGCTGTGATTTAGGCAGTAGTTTCTGGATGCCCTGCCATACTCCTGCCAATCTGCCGAAGTCCTCCTGCCAATAAGTTGTCAACCTGATTTGGTTGGTATGTTTTTGATTTTTAGGTTTTTATGTTTGTGTTGTCAGGCTTAAATACCGGTATGTCTTAGCCTTTGACTATGGTTAAATTTTTTAAAAAAAAAGAAAAATGGGAACAATTGTAAATGGAATAAATGGAGGAATAAGTGGTAAAACCGGCTCCGTGATAGGTTCAAGCTGGAAGAGTATCAACTACCTCAAAGGGCTCTACAAAAAGAGCAACAAACCAGCTACCGAAGAGCAGCTGATCACGCAGGCCAGATTCAAGCTGGTGATGCGATTTTTATTACCGATCACCTCTTATCTACAGGTGGGATTCGGTCAGAAAAAGGCCGATCGGCTGACGCCACTCAATGCGGCATTTCAGTTTAATCTGCCGCTGGTAATCCAGGGCACTTATCCAAGTTTTACGCTGGATTACAGTAAAATGCGTATTGCAGATGGTGCTTTCTATCTGGGGCCGCCGCAAGCTCCGGTCTATGCCGATGAGGAGCTGACCGTAAGCTGGGATATGACTAACAATGATATCTATAAGACTGCCGATGATGACGGTGTCTACATCATCTGTTATCATCCGGATCAGGATGAATTTTTGGCACCGGCTTCAGTTCCGACACGGGGTGCGGGGACGGTCACCTTTGGTGTGCCGACACATCTGCTCGGAGGGGAGGTACATATGTGGATATTTATGGCTGACCGCAAGAAAAAGCGGGTATCCAAAAGCAGTTATTTAGGGCTGATACAGCTCAGCTAGGTTTTAATGTTGGAATGCCGTCCGCTATGGACGGTATTCCATTCATATCAAAATACATCATGAAGAAAATCAGAAAAAATAAAAAAACACCTGCGCAGCTGGCACAACAAAAACGATTTGCACTGGCAGTCAGTTTTTTGAGGCCATTGAAAGAGATCATTGACGAGGGCTTCAGATTTGTGGCAAAACGTAAGAAACGGTTTGTCTATCCATTTAATCTTGCCATGTCACAGGTCCTGAAGGTGGCGATTTCCGACCATTCGGGTGTGCCGAGTCTGGATCCGCAGAAAGCTTGGCTCAGCGATGGTAATCTACCGGGGCTGCTGGTCTTGGATGTGACGATAGAAGGGAGTAGGATATTGGTATCCTATACTAGCTTTGCTTCCTTTTGTGCTTGGGACGACCATGTCAGGCTCATCGCTTATCAGGTAAAGGAAGGTGTGGCGATACGAAGTCAATCCCTCGCTTTGCGGAGTGAGAAGCAAGTCTCCCTTGACATACCTGAATCGCTGATTGGGAAAGAACTCCTGCTGTATATTCTTTGCAACGAAAGAGATGGTTTAAAGTATGCCCGGAGTCAGTATTTGGGTACCTATCAGATTAATTAAATTTTATAGCATAAAAAATGAAAACAATACAAAAACAACTGGCCGCTGATATCGAGGATATCTTTTGGCCCCTAACAAATAGGCACCTTCTCGGCATTGTGCTGGTTTGTCTATGCCTGTTTTTTATCTTCGCAGGTCTTTTGCTCCAGGCAATAGATCCGACAGCAGGTGTATTGGATATTGGCATATTGTCCGTGCTGCTATTCGGAATTTTGGCCGGATTGCTGGCAATCTACTGCTGCTACTGGCTACAGGAAATCCTTTGGCAACCTTTTAAATTCTTTCGGGAGAATTTTAGTTATCACTTTAATCAATTGACATCATGGCAACAATGCATTATCTATTTTTCGGTGTTCTTTCTGTCGCTGTTCTCTTTCTTGGCGGTTTTGGCAATCGTGCTGTAAAACAGGGGACATTTGAAAATCAGTCTAGGGCTATGGCTGTTAACTCTACACCAGTACATCACAACCGGATTGACAACTTTCGCGAACGCATTGTGGCTATGGCCGCACACGAGATCGGTGTCCGCGAAGCGACAGGCAGCAATGATGGTGCTAGGGTGGAAGAATATCTGGCCTATACAGGCCTTGGCAAAGGGCATGCCTGGTGTGCGGCTTTTGCCTCCTGGTGTTACGGCCAGGCGGGACTGTCCGCTCCGCGCAATGCCTGGAGCCCGGCATTATTTCCCATAGCTCGGCGCTATACCAGGCAGCAGATCCGGCCGGCTGATCTATTTGCCATCTATAACCAAAGGCTGGGACGGATCAACCATGTGGGGATCGTCCAGAAAATCGAAGGGAGCTGGCTGCTGACGATTGAAGGAAACGTAGCGGATCGGGTACTCTCCAAGCGGCGGTCTCGGGCTACGGTCTATACATTTTCAAATTGGCTGGACTGAGGGGAGGGAGGCTATGGAAATAAAAAGAACTCGTATTTTGTCTATACTCATTGGCGTGTTTACGCTAGCTTCCTGCAAGATATATGAAAATAAAAAACGCGATAAACGAGAAGAATTTGAAATGGACTGGCAGCATAGCGAACAGCGTCAGCGGCTGTATACCTTCCGGCAGGATACGCTTTCCCGCTTGTGGTATTTCTGGACGGACAGCGCTTTTCGCTTCCATGCAGATAGCGGACTGTTCGCAAAGGCTGGGAACTTAATAGCGCAAGAATCGGGAAGAAGTAGGAGCAAACATATGCAGGACTTGGCTGAAAAAAACGAACATGGAAAACAAAAAGATAACAAGCAGGAACGCAGCATCAACAAGATGTTATCTGCTACGTATTTTTGGATCCTTGGCCTCGCATTAGCCCTGCTTATTCTTTGGCGATGGGGCAGATCTCGTCTGTAGGTATTGCGAGAGTTTTGAAGGAGACAGCTTCAATAGTTGTCTCCTTTTTTAGTATCAATAATTAATGATGGGTTTCTGCTATTACCTATTTTACCTCAATAACATGAATATCTCGCCCGACCACTTTAAAATCAACGTTTTGCACACTCGCCTGTAGGTATTTTAATACAGTCTGTATAGCTGCGGTCTGCTCGATATCGATCGTAAATCGAAGTTCCTTTAATGCTGGATCATCAAATATAAAATGATAATCGTACAGCCTTTTCAACCTCTCGGCAATCTCTCCCAGTTTCATGTCATCAAAATAGAGCACATGATCCTTCCAGGCCACCCAATCACGGATAGGATCATCGGATAGATAGAGCTTATCGGAATCACTGTTATATTTCCCTACATTACCGGGCATTAACTGTTGCAATTGACCATTGACCTTAAGCTCCACTTTCCCCCGCACTAATGCTGTAACCACTGCGCCACCAAATGTATTCACCCCAAAGGCCGTTCCCAACACTGTGATCCCTACCTTCCCACAATGGACCACAAAAGGTTTTTTGGGATCATGCGCCACATCAAAATAGGCTTCACCTTCCACATATACCTCCCTTTTATCCGCAGAGAAAGGAATAGGATAGCTGAATGAAGTCCCCGAATTTACCCAGACTGTTGTTCCGTCGGCCAGTTCTACTTTCGTCTGAAGGCCATAGGGTACATCAAGTCGGTTTAAGGCAAGTTTGGCTGTCGATCTTTGGGTAGATTTTTGTCCCAGGTAGCTTATCTCGCCGTTGTTGATCAAGACCGTGTTTCCATTTTCATCCAGTTGTCGATGCTGCGCATCGATCGCTATTTTCTCGCCATCAGCTCTCTGCAATGTGATTTTTTTGGACGGATTGCCAGCCCATACCGATTGCTTTGCGGTATCCACAGCTGGCGTATTCCGGTTTAGCATCCATATACCAGCGCCCAGGCAAATAAGCAGCGCCGCAGCATAGGGCAAAAATTGCAAAAGCCTGTGCCGTTTTTTTCGCCGGGAAAATTCAAGTTTTCCCTCCTGTACAGGAAATTGCTCATTAGCTTGTTTTTTCCTCAATTTAAAGCGAACCTCTTCGGAGAATAAAAGCATATCCACTTCCTCCTTGGATAACTCATCCATATTTTGATGCTCCTTGGCGTTAAGCTGTTCCAACAGCTTGTCCCAATCAATATGATCATCTTTCATATCTTCTCTATTTAGATTAACAACCAACCAATAACAACCAGCAACCACTTACATTCTGATCGAAGAAAAACATAGGCCAGTTTAATATGTGTTTTCACAGTATTCACTGAAATATCCAGGTTCTTAGCGATCTGAACATAAGTTAGCCCCTCCCTTTGGCTTAATAAAAAGATCTCTTTCCGTTTGTCGGGCATTTGTGCAATGGTATCCCATAGCATCTTTTCGCGTTTATCTTCAATGGCATGCCGTTCTTTTTCTGAATCCAAGGGTATCTTTACGGCTTCAGTAAAGATATATTCACTATCGTAGTTTACCTTTGTCAAGCGTTTCAAATAATTTAATGATGAATTGCGCACCGAACGATAGGCATAGGATTTCAAATTTCCATGAATTTTCAAACGGGATTTTTTTTCCCAACAATATAAAAAGAAATTCTGCACAATATCCTTGGCCGCCTCGACATCGTCAACAACATTCATGGCAATCTGGCAAAGAAAAGAATAATGTTCATCAAAAAACTTGTTCAATAGCTGCTCCGAAAGAATTATAGGTATTTCGGAAGCATGCTGATTCTCCTTCTCTTCTAAAGAATTATACATAATTTCCATAGGTTTAACCATACCAATATACGAAGTATTCATAGAAATAAAATTAAAATCAGAATGATCTATTATATCTTTTGTCCCCTTTCTACTTAATTACTTTTTAAGTTTCCATCATCTCCAGGATACGTTCATTCCGGATGATCATCATGCCCTGCCGATCCTCGGTAATACCCTCCTCCAGACGGTAAGTATAACGTGGGATATTATTTTCCAGCACTGTTGGCATATAACGGAATTGTATATTTCCTACCGACCGGAGTGCTTCACCCACTTCGATAATATGTGTGGAAACGACAAACAGGCAAGCTTCGTACTCGGCAAACTCGCTTGTTACGGCCAGCGTACCATCATAGGCATCTTTCACATTTGTTCCCTTAAAGAGTTCATCAAAGATCAGGAGGAGCCGGGCACCGCTTGCAGCCGCTAAGGCTGCCTCTTTAACACGCATTACTTCGGCGTAAAAATGGCTATAACCAAGTCCAATATTGTCGGCCACGTTGATCGACGAATACAACCCCTCGCGCACCGAAAATTCAAGGCTGTCCGCAGCCACCGGAAATCCCATGTGCGCCAGATAAATTCCTATTCCCAGTGATTTCATCCAGGTAGATTTGCCGGCCATATTCGCTCCGGTAAGAAACAGGACGTTGCTCGCCTCATGCAGGGACAGATCGTTTCCTATTGCGCTAGGGATACAGGGATGTTTCAGATTTTCGCAACGCAAGCTATTTTCCGTTTCCGGCAGTGCTTTGGCATAGGTGAAATTATTGGTTTCCGCAGTTTTTGCTACGGACTGGTAGACATCCACTTCATACACAAAGAGCAGCAGTGACTCCAAACTTGTCAATAGCTTTCCTTTGAGCAGGTGCTCGTAAAAGGCCAATACGCCCAGGGGTAAGGCCTGATAAATATCCATCTGCGACAGTTTGGCCAGATAGGGGTGGGCCAATAGCGCCTCGACCGCTTGGATTCTTTCTTTAAATGGACCGATAGCTCCTTTCAGCTCAAGCATTATCGCTTTTACGGTATTCAGCAGCTGAATGACAGCCTGTAGTCCCTGCACATTCTTTTTATAGCGATCGTCACGGGTCAGGCTGGCCAGTAATTTGTGCAATACAGCTGCCCCATAGACCAATGTTTTGCTACCAAAGGAACTGGTGTCGAGATACTCCTGCACGGTTGCCACCGATTGGCGGTCTAGGTCAAATGTAACATCCTGCTGCTGAAAAAACTGGAATACAGCACTCCGGTCATTGATCGCCTGCATATCGGTCAGGGGATTATGAAACATCTCATCCAGCAGTTGTTCACCGCCCCTTGTCTGTACCTGATTAAATAAATTGTAGATGGTACCCGATCTAAATTTTCCCAACAGATTAAGTTCGTCGAGGGTTTGTTTATCTATTTTAAATTTATTCATCGTTCTCGTTATAGCGTTTTTTCCAATTTGGGTGTTCCCAATTTCTTCTTTCCGTTTTTTAGGATATCCAGGATACCTTCATTTTGAATAATGAGCATCCCATGCCGATCGTTTGTGACGCCCGGCTCCAAGGTATAGGTATAGACTGGCTTAGTCCCCTCCATCTGTGTGGGCAGGTACCAAAAATTGACACCATCCACCTGGCTTAATTGCTCGGCTGCCTCCACAATATGTGACGAAATAATAAACCGGCTTGTATCTTTTCGGGCAAATGCAGTGGCAACTTCTACCGTCGCTTCATGTGCATCTTTTACATTGGTGCCGCGAAACAGCTCGTCAAAAATGACGAATAGCGATCTGCCTTTGCCCAGTTCGGCTGCTATTTTCTTGACCCGCAGCACCTCTGCGTAAAAATGACTTGCACCGATACCCAAGTTATCCGGCAAGTTGATGGTGGTATACAATCCGTCCATGACCGAAATATCAATGGCTTTAGCCGCAATTGGAAAACCCATATGTGCGAGGTATACTGCCGTTCCAATGGATCTTAAAAAAGTACTTTTGCCAGCCATATTCGCACCGGTTAATAAGGTGAGGCTCATCGTACCCGCCATGGTCACATCGTTGGCTACGGGCTGCTTCAGCTCAGGATGGTACAGCCCGTCAATTGTCAGTATACGGGTTCCCTTGGCATGTACGCTGGGGAACGTAAAGTTGCGTTCCCTGGCGATGCCGGCAATCGCCAGATACACATCCAGTAAATAGACCTGATTCAGCAAAGATTCGATCTTCGCATATATTTTGGTTCGGAAAAGCAGATCGTACGCCGCTATCGCTGAGAAAGCTACTTTCCCATCTCGGTGTTGTTTAAATACGGGCTCAAACACAGCTTCATTCAGGATAGCATAAATCGCGCTACGCTGTGTAGCATACATTGTTGCGTTGACCATCGTTTCGTTCTCCATAAAATCTCGCAGCCCATTCAAAAACTGGATAATGGCCGACACACCATTCTGGATGTCGCGCTCCCCCAATCCCTGGCTGCTGGCCCCTGTGGAAACCGAACGGTTGCGAATATATTTTTCCGCCAGATCAAACATCGCCGGATCAAAAGGAAAGGCGACCTGCTGTTGGGAAAAATAGGTGAAAATGGCCACGCGGTCCGTTATCGTTTTTTGATCCGCTGAGGGCTGCCGAAATAAGTCACGCAGGAGGTTTTCACCACCACGTGTACGTGTTTTATTATAGATTTCGAAAATTCCTGACTGGTCCCTTTTTCCAAAGATCCGTAGATCTTCGAGGGTCTGTACATCTGTTTCTAGTAGCATAATCTCCGTTTATTTACGTTTACGTCTAATTAATATTACAACACCCGTGAGCAAGAGCAGCGCTGGCATAAGATATAACGACACGGCACGGATGGTCTGCGCTGTCGTGTTCGATATGGTGAAGAATATATCTATTGGCTCGGGTGGAACTACATATACCGGAAGGCGGTTGTTGTCCAGCCAGCTGAACATGGCCACTGAAAACATGCCAGCGCCTTGCCTTAATTTGGATAGAAAATCTCCGTCTCCGGCGACAAGGATACGTTGCTCGGAATCACCTTTTTTGCGCGACAAACCAAGCATGGCCGTGTAACTTGCCTTTTGTGTATCACCACGGGACGGCGTAAATACAGGGGGCACCGAGTCAACAATCAGCTTATCTATTGTATTGTACGCTTTGCGATGAGGGTCTGTTGTCAAAATCTGCAGTGGCTTGAAGTCTGTTTTCCCTGTCACGGACACCGCCACCATGCCCGGCATTGCAATGGAGCCTTGTGCTACTGGTTTTCCTATCCGCAGTCGGTCCCGCTCGATCCGATATTGGTCGCTCAGGCTAAATCCTTCTTTTGTAATCATCGGGCGTACCATATCGGGGGTTTCATTTTTCGTCACTTCAACAAGTGTTCCCGGACTAAACTGGACACCCAGATCATTAAGTAAAGGATTCAATAAATCCTGTTTTCCCGGCTCGCCGACAAACATTGCTGGCCCACCGCTATTGACATACTTACGTATTTTATCCTGCTTTAATGTGCTCAAGCTTGTTTTTGGGTCCGCAACAACCAATGCCGCGATACCCTTTGGAATATCCTGATGATCCAGGTCGATGGTGTCACTGTCAAAACCCATATTGATCAAGGCCTGTCGATTGCCGATATCCCGTGAAAGGTAGTTGTACTCCCGCTCGCCGGTCTTATAGATACTGCGTTCAAGATTGCCGCTGGTAAAAAGTACCTTAGGAAGATCTTCTTGCAGCAAGCGCTTGAAAGCCGCAGCCGTATTCATCTGATCCGGCCAAAACATACCATCATCGTAGGTCCGCAGGAAGGTCTCCTTATCTTTGTATTCCAGATGCATGACAACGCGTTTATTTTCAGCTGTCAGGTCGATGCGTTTGCGGATCTCCTCGGGCGAAATAAACCGGTCCGGATTGACACGGATTATTTTCCCGACGATTTCGGCGATCTGTTTGAGCGATTTGTTAGGGTACTGTTTATACAGGCTGCTATCACCGGGCATTACATCGTAATAATAGACATAGTCAAATTGGATATCGGGTTTAAACCGGACATAGCCTTCCCAGAGATTCATCTCATAACTTTTCCGCTGATCCGGTGTTCCACCTCTTCCGATACTATTGTCCAGCAAATTGACATATAAGGTGACCTTTAAGGGCGAGCCTTTATCAAATTTATGGAGGATATCCTGTACCTTGGGGTGAATGGTATTGACATCATTTCTTGTCACATCCCAATAAGCGATGCAGGCAGGCCTTGATGAAATATAACCCACGGTAAGAACGATGACAACGACGAGAGCATACTGCGACAAGGCTTTTGCCCAGGGCCTTGATGTCGTAGCACCTTTCACCTTAAAATAGGTAAACGACACAAACATGGTGATGATCGACAGGAAGTAAATGATATCGCTGGTGGTTATGAGGCCTTTCAGCATGCGCTCTGTGCGGCCACCTATCGATAGGAAATAGGTCAGTTCACGAACAAAATCATATTCCTGCCAGAGCTGTCCTACTGCAGATAAAGCAAAGATAAGCAGGAATGTAGCCACGCCCGATACAATCTGATACGTACTGAGGCAGCTCATAAAGATCCCTATTGCCGCATAGGTGCAGATCAATAGAAAAAGGGCCAATAGCGCAGAGAGCACAATGCCACCATCCACATGCATGATAGTGAATAAGCTGATGACCAAAAAAATGCTCAGAATCCCCAACAGGCAAACACAATAAAATACAATGGCCAGGTATTTACCAAGCACGATATGTATGGGTTTGACAGGGGAGGAATAAAGTAGCTTGATCGTTCCGTTATTTAACTCACGGCTGATAAGCCCCATGGTCAATAGGGGCAAAAAGAAGTACAAGTTGCTTATAACGACCGAAAAAAGGGAACCTTTAATCAAAATTATATTCGTCAGGGAAGCCCAAAGAAATCCTTCAAAGGCAGGATTATTCTGCAGGCTAACTTCCTGAATATTGACCATCTGGACCAGGCTATCCGTAAAGGTCAAAGCACAGAGTACCCAAAAAGCGATTCCTAAGAACCAGGCGACGGGCGAGTAAAAAAGATTACGGATTTCATTTTGCGCAATCTTGCATATAAGTTTCATATGTAAATATTTTTTTAAAGGCCATATAGAATACCCCGCTTATTTCACGCCGTGGCTGTGCTTTTCAGACAAGGGTTATTTCAATTGATAGGCGATTACTGTACATTAAATTTTCACTATTAATTGGCCTGGCTCGACAGCTGCTTAAACACATCTTCCAGTACACCTTTTTCCATGCTGATCTCCCTCAGCCGCCAGCCCTGTTCCACACTGGCAGCAACGAGGCGTTCGGCGATATCCTCGCCCTGGTCAAAGAAAATACGGACCTGTTTTTCGCTCAGGAAGTCTATTTTGGTGACCCCATCAACAGCTTGTAGTGCGCCGGATACCGGCGGGTTCTCCAAGTGGATCAACAGGCTCTGCGGCTGCAGGTAATTATTAAAGGCATCCATGGTATCCGAAAAGATAACCCGCCCGCCTTCAATCATGATAACATCCCGGCACAGGGCATGGATCTCGCTCATCACGTGCGAGGAAAGCAATACCGTGCGGTCCTGTGCAATTTCACGGATCAACTTACGTACTTCGATCAGTTGATTGGGATCCAGCCCATTTGTTGGCTCATCCATCACGACCAAGCTTGGTTTGTGGATAATGGATTGTGCGATCCCAACACGCTGTCTGTATCCGCCGGAAAGATTTTTGATCAAACGGTTGCTGAAATGGCTGATCTGACATTTTTCCTTCACTTCTTCAACAGCCATGGCAATCTCACTCGATTTCATCAAACGCAATTCTGCGGTATAGCGTAGGTATTCGTCGACAGTCAAGTCGGTATATAAGGGCAGGACTTGAGGCAAAAAGCCAATCTGTTGTTTGGCACGGAGCGGGTCTGCCCGCAGGTCGATCCCGTTGATCAGCACCGTTCCCTCGGTTTGGTTCAGTGCTCCGCAGATAATATTCATGGTCGTCGACTTGCCGGCACCATTGGATCCCAGCAGTCCGACGATCCCCGTTTGGTTGATCTCTATATTGATATCCCGTATGGCCCAATTCAGGGCATATCGATGTGACAAATGGCTCACTTTTAAAATACTCATATTCAATTCTTTTTCTTTAGTAATTAATGCAGCTTGGCATCTCCAATGGCTTGCAGGTCGATTTTATAGTTGATTTTGTAGAATGAAATCAAATCATTGTACTTTCTTTGATATACGCCCGTGGGGTCAAATTGTGTATTGAAAAATTTCTCGTCTAATTCAGCTTTAGTATGGCTTGTGATACGAGATATATACTCATATAAGTCTTTATAGGGAGTAGTTGGAACCGCAAAAACGCCATAGCTTTTATAATTGTTGTCCTGCACATAGCTGTAGGGGATTCCCGCAATAAAATCTGGGGCCATTTCAATTTTATTTCCGGCACAGGCGGCAGCCCAGAAGGCACCGTGAATCGCTCCTTTGACCTGTTTTTTCTGTTGTTCTGAAAAGCCATCCCATCGTTTATCGACATGTCCGAATGCAATATGGCTCTGCGACCAGACTGCATCCGCCAATCCCTCCAAGGGTACCTCGGAGGAAGGTTCCAAAGGAATAATTTTCTTGCACAGCATAATTTTATAGGGAATCATTTTTTTGAAAAGATCTTCAGCATAGAAACCAAAGAACTCATCTTTCAGAAATGTCAAGCTGGCAGCTACACGTTCTGGATCCCCTGGCGTACCCACAAAGGGAATATTGTGGGTAAAGTCCCAGCGGAAATCGACATCATTAAATTGATATAAAATGTACGTCCCATATTTCTGATGAAAATCTACAATAAATTGGTCAAAAGCATTATGACCCTGTGGCAAGGTATAAATGGGCTGGGGGGCATCAGCTTGAACTACCTCTTTCTTGCAAGACCCTAACATCATTACAACCACAAGACTGATGAAAAGTAATCTAATTTTGTTTCGCATGACGATTAATTTTTAGGTTGACGAATTGGGGATAATGGATTTTGAATTATTTTTGGATTCAAATCAATGACCCGTAGCGGTATAGGCTGAACATAACTCGGATCGCGCTCTTCTAAGATGTAATTTTCATTTTGTGCCGTCGAGGTGAAAAATGTATGTTGAATGCGGGGCATTCCATAACGGCGTAAATCAAACCATCGGCCCCCCTCACTGTAGAGCTCCCGGCGACGTTCGTCTCGTATATATTGCAAAATATCGTTGGAAATTTGTTCTAATTTCCAGGGCGTATATTTATCGGTCTGAAACCTCTTTTCACGCAAACTATTGATCAAGTTGACGCATTTTTGTCCTGCATCTGCATTGCCTTGTTTATACAATTGAGCCAATGCTTCTGCCCGATTCAGATAGGCCTCTGAAAGGCGGAAGGCCTGTGCACTTTTCAACCCAAAATCGCCGATGTGCAATTTTTTGGTTACACCATTAGCCCAATAGACGCCATGGCGAAGGTCACCTTGGCTATAGCTATTTCTTAACTCCATAGGCATGCGATAAGCGGCTGTATCCTGCATGATCACGTCTCCTCTAAGTCCAAATGCCCAGATCGTTTCAGGGTTACTCGCACTGATAACAGGTTTGTCCAGTGGATTCACTTGTCCCCAAGTGCGCAGGTCCATCAGCTGATAAGGCCCATTCAGCAAGGGGTCGGTATGCTTGATCACCTCGTCCCATTTTTCCATATAGAGATAAACACGGGACGCCAAAAGATGCGCAGCGGCACTACCAAACCGATATTTGCTATGCACTTGCTTGCTTTGATCAATAAGCGCAGTCCCTTCTTTCAGGTCCTTTTCGATCTGGGTGTATATATCCGCCACGGTATTACGTGGTTTCAGCGTGGTTTCAACGCCCCCGGACAACAGCAATGGCACACCTAAATTGGTTTTGGGATCAGTTCGCTTGTCATTATAGGGCAGTCCATAGATATTGACCAGGTTGAAATAATAGAAGGCACGTAATAGCTGTGCCTGTCCGGCAACATAACTCTTGAAAGCCTCTGTTCCCGTCACTTTAGGCAAGTAATCCAACGTCGTATTACAGGCTTGAATAGCGGCATAGAGCGATTTCCAAGAGGATTGATTCGCGCCAGCTCCCACTCCTGTCTCAATCATATCCGGTTGCCAGGAATATACTGGATGGCTTCCCCTGGTAGCCAAAATATAGGCTATCATATCGATATCATCATTCATGTACACGTCCAAAGGGTTTATTGCAAATGTATTGGGGTAAGCGTCGCCCAGAAGATATTCATTGAGCGTTTCGGCGGAACGTGGTACCAGTTCGGATTGTGTGGATTCCTCCAAAAATTTCGAACATGAGCTCATCAGCAGAGATAAGCCGACAGCAAATAATATTATAGTATGTTTCATGACTTAATTTTTAAAATGAAACGTTAATACTTAAATCATAGGTAGGCAATTGGGGCAACGCGCTGCTACCCACACCCAGTATTTCGGGATCCTGTCCCTTCCATTCTTTGCTCGCTATTGTAAAGACATTGCTCATACTAAACGTCACCGAAGCTTGTGATAAATGCATCGGCTGCAATAGGGACGGTGGCAAGGCATAATTAAACTGAAGCCCCCGACATTTCAGGTAATCAGCCTTTGACAATTGTACCGTTGAAAAATCGTACATCTTATAACGGCTGTGTCTGCTGCCATCGAAAGATACCCATTGATCTTCCCGCGCATTAGCGAAACGCGGGATATTGGTATGCAGTTCATCTCCGGGGTGCCGCCAGCGATCCAATAGCCACCGTTGCACATTTTGATCCGGTGTAGGTGCAAATTGCTCTTCTTGACCATTAAATAATGCATTTCGTAGTTTATGTGCGCCCAGACCGAAGGTAAAATTCATAGATAGTGACAAATTGCGATATCTCAAGGTCGTACTCAGCCCGCCAGTAAAGGGATAATTCTTTGTTCCGGCCTTGATTAAATAGTCATACTTACCGATTTTTGACCGATCCTCCACATCATCAATCACGTTATACCGCGGTGTTCCAGTCTCATGATCCAGTCCTTTAAAGCCGAAAACATAAAAAGTCCCAAGCGGCTGGCCGGGCAATCTAGCTTGTCCATTTAAATGATCGAGAAGGGAATAAGTAACGATATCACTTCCTTTTGTCAGGTTATTTTTATTCTTGGAAGTATTTCCAGAAACCGTCCAGGTCCAATCTTGTTTGCGGATCAGCCTCAAGGAGACACTGAGATCCATTCCTTTATTGGTAAGCGTCCCACCATTGATATACATGGACGAAACACCATATTCAAAGGGTACATTTAAGTCGATTATCGCATCGTGGGTCTTTCTGGAATAGAATTGGGCATTAACATTAATCAATGAACGAAATAGGCCAAAATTAATAGCAATATTATTGTCTACTGACCGTTCCCAGCGCAAATCCGGGTACGCCAAGGATTTCATGGTCAACTGATATTCATTCGCAATGGGATTCAATGGTCCTGTATTTTGGGAGATCTCCATAATCAGATCTGGGCCAACACTTGTTACCGCATTACCCCGCCAGCCGTAGGATCCGCTTAAACTTAAATTCTCGATAATCTTACTGTTTTGTAACCAAGGTTCATCTGAGACATTCCACCGCCCCGATACACTCCAGGCTGGTAAAAATCTACTATTGGTGTATTGGCCAAAGCGGTTGGATGCATCTGTGCGCAAGCTTCCACTTACAATATACTTCTCTTTAAAGGCATAGCTGGCCGCAACGAAACCGGAAAGAAAGTTATCTATTTTATTTTCCTTGCGCTGAAGCATCCAGGGATAATAAATTGGAAGTTGTGCAAAACCTTCGCCTCGATCTTTGAGATAGCCATATTGATACTGGCTATAGCCTTCCCGTTTTGTACTATTCAGCTCTTGGCCTAAAGTAATATCCAGTTGATCACGGTCATTAAAGAGCCTGCGTTTATACACCAAGGTATTGCGCCATGAATAACCGTACAAATTTGAATTTCGATGGTCCAAAATACCGCCAAAAGGCAAGGCTGAAAATGTTTCCTCCTGTCCGCCCGGTACGACTGATCCATAATCATACCCTCTTACCTTCGCCACATCAAAAGTACGCTCGGTGGAATACTGCTCAGAATTTTGCATACTGAAATTCCCACTCAATATCGAACTCAGGTGTAATTCATCAGAGATTTTATACCCCAAATTTAACGCACTATTTAAGAATACGGTTTTTGTCATATTGCCCGAATGATCGATCTCATTTAAAGCGTTAAAATGTAATGGAGCTGTAGAAAATGGGGGTTGATTACCAAAAACAGGAATCTTGCTTTCATAAAACAGATCTGACGGGATTGTTCTGCTCGTCGTTAATGCATAGGTCATCGGGTTTATAATCTGTGGATTGTAACCGACCGCTTTCGCGTAGTCTCCCATTAATTCAAAACCAATAGTTAATTTTTTATTGAGCTTTGAATTAACTGATAATGATCCCCCAAAGGATTTACGGGTATCATTTTTGGCGGCCCCTTTGTTATCTTTATAATTGAGCGAGGAGTAAAAGGTTGTGTTATCCGAACCTCCGGAAAGATTAACGGCATGAGACTGATTGAAACTATTACGAAACAGGAGATCGAACCAATCGGTATTCTCCAATTCCATCTGCCGCACGCGCTCATGGAACACATCCTCGGTGATACGGCCATTGATCAGGTTTAAATATTCGCTTTCGTAGCCCAGGTCTACCGGCATGTCCTTAAATAGCATTCCTTCATTGATGAGTTCCCGTGAAAGCTGTACACGTTCTTTGGAATTCATCAGATTGAGGTGTTTGTAGGATGGTTTTTGTACAAAACCCACTGATGTTGAATAGTTTAAAATACTAGGGCCGGCCTTTCCTTTTTTGGTTGTGATCAGGATAACGCCATTGGCGGCTTTTACACCATACAAAGCCGTTGCCGCTGCATCTTTTAAAAAGCTGATGCTCTCTACATCGTTAATATTGATCCCGCCGATCGAATTTCCCATGAGGTCAGCACTCGCAAGTGTGGTCCCCGAACGAAGAAATTGATTGAGGAAATCGGGGTTTAGCCCCATCGGATTGTCGGGATTCATATCCGTTGGGTTTTCCCGGACGATTCCATTGACAACCCAAATGGGATTGGCATTTCCGATCAGGGTGGATGTTCCCCGCATACGCATGCGGGGAATGGAATTCGGGCTTCCGGACAAAGTCTCAATAGCCAATCCCGGTACTTTACCCTGTAGCATCGACGCAATGTTGGGGACATTTGGCTCGGCTACATCCTTTCCTTTTAGCGTAACAATAGAACCGGTGGACAGTTTTTTTTCGATCGTTTGATAGCCGGTCAGTACCACTTCCTCCAAAGTCGACTCCTGCTCCTCCAGCGTAACTTTCATTTCCTTAAAATTACGCACGGTCGCCTGATAGGGCTTAAAACCCACATGGCTAAATTGGAGATGGTCGCCCTCCTTGGCATTGATTATAAAATTGCCGTTCGCATCAGACAGGGTATGTGTACCCGTTTCTTTATTCACGATTGTCACCAATGGCTTGGGCTGTCCATTGGCCAACTGTACCTTGCCCTGAGCCGCAGCAAACTGAACAAGTGTTGTACTGATGGAAAGTGTGACACCGCCTGTTGACTGCCTGACCGGCCGAATAATGATCACATTATTTTCGATCGTATAGCCAAGTCCGGTCCCTTTTAGAATCCTGTCCAATAAATCGGTCAGTTTTTCATTTTTGGCGACAACAGTCTGTGCGGCCACCTTATCGACCAATTGCCCATTATAAACAATCTGTGTCGCAGACTTTTCCTGAATGGACTTGAGGATTTTACCAAGTTTTGCCTGCTTGATCGACAGCGTCACTGTCTTGTTATTTAACGACTGCGCAAAGGCAACAGTCCCCCCCAAGGAAACCCATACCGCAGTCGTTAAAACAAAACGGAGAAAGCGATTTTTTTTCATATCTCATGATTTAGGTTAGTTCATTCTGTTCGGGTTAATTCTTCAGCATACTACCCAACTGTTTGCTGACATCTTCTCCATAAAGGCCAAAGGCAATCACTTTTCCAGCAGGGTCTATTAAAAAATTTGTTGGGATAAACTGTACACTATATAGCGTGGATGTTTGCTGCTTGCTGTCGTCCAAAAGCTGCGTCCACGGCATTTTTTCATCGTCTAATGCTTTCCGCCATTTTTCTGTCTCGGTATCCATTGACACGCTCAGGATCGTAAAATTTTGGGCATTGTATTTTTCATAAGCCGCCTTTAAAAATGGCATTTCCCGGCGGCAGGGAGCACACCAGCTTGCCCAAAAATCCAGTAGGACATACTTACCTTTAAAATCCGACAGTTTAACCGGTTTGCCTTGGGCATCGGTCAAGGTGAAATCAGGTGCCTGTTGATTGACCAGCGCGCTGGTCATCTTGGGAGCCTGGGCGCGCAACATGGCGGCAGCCAATTTTGATTTTTGGGCTTTTGGTCCAAGGCCTTTTAGCAACGCCTGTACTTCCTCCAAAGGTATTTTATTAAATAGAAACGCATTGATCACATAGGCACTGATCGGCTCATCGGGGTTTTTGGCAATCCACTCTTTGGCCGCAACCTTACTCTTTTCAATATAAGCAAGATATTGCTTTTGGAGATCTTCCAATGCCTGCGCATCACCCACGGCCTGTGCTTGTCCCAGCTTTTGGGTAAGTTCACCGATATGGTTTATCCCTGCACCACATTGCTGCTGCAAGAACTCATCCAGCTCCTTCCACTTGGTAACAAAGGGGCTGCCTGTAAATGCTGCACCTTTAAATGAATCACCTTTTCCGGACACCTTCAGCTCACCGGCACCCATATCCATATAGAAATATTGGTCTTCTTTAGGCTGCAGGCCAACCTGAACCACGTAAAGCGAACTGGAATCGGCCTTGGCCATAAATTCAAACTTGTGGTTTTCGACCCGTGTAGAATCCATCTGCTGTTTCACATAGTCGATCAGATATACCTTTTCGCCATCTTTCAATCCGGGCAACTCGGCATTTATTTTTAGCTGCTGCTGAGCCAACAGCTGTGTAGCGGGTAAGGACAACAGTAGGGCTGTCCACAAGAGGTTTCTTTTCGTTTTTCTGGTCATTTTTTTAGGTTTTGGATAGATTATAGTTTATAGAGTAAATTGCAGGTCTGTGCTACATAGATATCTTTTTGCGTATCGTTCAACCAGTCGCGGTACCACTTTTCGGCAGTCACGGTCTGATTATCTTCGGGCAATAGTTCAACCTGCTCCTTTTTAGCGATCGTTAGCCAGCTATTGAGCTGATCAGTCCTTAATTTCCTGCGCGTTTGTTGTGCGAGAAAAGACTTCGCGTCCAAGGGAACCGGAGCTTTGTCCTCCCTTGCGATCAATTTGGCAACACTATCAATTTTTTGGAAAATGGATGTATAGCGAAGCTGCTGTTTGAGATCTGCAACCCGTTCGGCCGACAATGTATTGGAAAATTGATACTGCGCTGTCGGAATAGGCACATTAGGCAAAGCCGAAATATAATCTCTTTCCAGCTCACTGCTATAGGCCGTGGGGCTCGGCAATAAGATATCTGGCACAACACCGGTGCGCTGCGTGGATTGACCTGTCGCCCGATAGAACATAAAAGAAGTGAGGGTCAGCGAACCTAAACTTATTGTCGGAATATTTTTGCTGGAATCTCCCATCTTGCCTATTGGCCATTGATCCTGTGCAGTTCCCTTACCATAGGAAGTTGGCCCACCGATAATGACCCCACGTTTGTAATCTTGAATTACGGCTGCAAAAATTTCGGAAGCAGAAGCACTTCGTTCATTGATCAGGACGGCCAGTGGTCCTCCAAATATCGGTTCCATATTGCTCTGCATAATCTGGATCCCGGTCTTTCCTTTAAGCTGCGCTTTAGGTCCGTCACCTAATAATGCCGCGGCAAGCACGACGACCTGATTGAGCGATCCACCGGGATTATTGCGCAGATCAATGATCAGCCGGGTCATCCCGCGGGTCTTGAGCTGTATAATATGCTGTATCACATCGCTTGCGGCATGTGCACCGTTCGGATCAGCAGCATCATCATAAAAATCAGGCAGATAGACGATGCCAACTTTTTCACTCCCTTTAACAAAAAGCGCACTTCGGGCCAATTTTGCCTCATCTTTGAGCTCTGTACGCTTGAGGCTGACAATTTTATCCTCGCCTTTTTTATTCCGTATCTGTAGCCGTACATGGGTACCTTTGTCTCCCCGTATCAAGCCTACAACATCGTCAGCAGGCATCGCAAAAATATCTTGTAATTCCCCTTGGCCATTCTCAATACGAAGGATATGATCGCCTACTTGTAATAAACCTGTATTGCTTGCCTCACCCCCCGGTGCGAGCGTCTCCACAAAATATTCGCCATCGGTCTCTTTCATCGAAATACCAATTCCAAAAAAGCGCTTGGAGATATTCTCTTGTTTTAATTGTGTTTGCGCCGGGATATTGTAGATCGTATGTGGATCGACCTGAAATAGAATAGCATTTATGAAATAGCTAAAGTTGACATCTGAGGCTTTTGGTTTGGTCATTCGGGCGAAAAATGCAGCCATCCATTTCCTGACAGCCATGCGGCTTTCTGCTTCCAGTGCTGCATCTTTCTTCCCTTTATTTTTTTCCTTTAATGACTGGTATTTTTTTAGCACGCTTAATTTAAGCGATTTGCGCCACCGTTCTTCCTGTTCCTGTAATGAAGACGGAAAACTGGTTTCTTCCTTCAAAACTTCTTGCTTCGAAAATGTAAAAGGTTTGGTAAGAATATCATCGCAAATGGCCTGCAATGCAACCATTCGTTTGTTGTAAAGCAGTTCCGCAGCCTCAAAAAAATCGACAGAATTATCCTTGATTGCCTCGTCCAGTGTTGTCTTATATTTCTGGAGTGATTCGATGTCCTCAGCAAGAAAAATTTTGTGGCTTCCGTCAATATAATCAAAATATTTCTGCCAGGCTTTTGATGAAAACTCATCGTTCAATACTGGCGGCTGTATATGCTTTTGGTTGATGTAGTACATTGTGGTTTTGAGAATGAGCTTTTTCTGTTCATCGTCAAATAGACCGCCGCCAGCCAGAGCGTTAGTACTACAAACCCACAGGGACAATGCGACGAGAACCTTCGCTCTCAGATTACATTTAGGAATTCGAATCATGGTTAGTCATTGCTTAGTATACCTTGAACTAGACAAGGTCCTTTATATATAAGGCAATCGGAAGTTTAAATAGGGTGAATGCGATATGAATTTTTTTTTATCTTTTCTTTAAGCGATTGTTAGCTTTGAATATTTTGGCATAAGTGCTGATCGAACTTGAGAGGTTCCTGTTAGTGGTCCGCCTTCCTATTTGCGGCCAGGTAATGATCATGTTGAGGACTAATTTTGATTTAAATGCTCGCCAACGCGGGCTATGCGAACCATACTTTATTGTTGCTTGCTGACAACCTCAGTGTCTGCTGTAGTGGGGGAAATAAAGCAAAAGAACACTAATAATAAAAAAATTAAAACCTTCTTGCTTTGACAATGGTTGTTCGATTACCTTAGATAGTTAGATTATTGTATTTTTTATAGGCTAGGTGTTGATTCCCTAGCCTATTTTATTTTATATACTTTCATTGGCAGATACCTATTGCTACTAAATATCAAAATACCTGAGTTCAGTTTATTCCTAAAAAACCAACCTTATTAATTTAGAGCGAGCGCTACGGTGTTCAAAGGGAAATAAATTAATTTTAAAACTTCTTGCAACTATGTTGCAATAATTATAACTTAGTACTGTTGCAACCGGGGATAAGCTGAAAACCCGTTATCACAGTAGGCATTACAATTAAACTTAGTAGTCATGAAAGATTCAGTAGAAAAAATCAAATTAAATCTGGAGGATCTCCAATTAGAAAGTTTTGTAACAAGTATCGATAGCGAGGTGGCAAAACGCCTCTCTGGTGGTTTGGGAAATGTGTCCGAACCAACACATACCGAGCCTACAGATGATCATCATAACCCGCCGGTCAGATGTACTACGGTAATCTGCTAATGCAATGATAAGGATTGGGAAGTCAGGTCGCGTACCTGACTTTCTTGTTTATACATCCACGGTGGTCAGTATACCACTTTCAAACAGCAGTCGGATCTGCGCGGATAGGTGGGCCTTTAGGGAATGATCCGCATCTAGTTTCCCGATCATGGATCTCAGTTTGTTGCTGATCTGATCACACAATAAGGCTCCTGTTAGCGGGGTATTTTCCACCTGTTGTACAATTAACATACTGATCAACCCTATATAGCTGCTGCTGACGCCCCATTCGTCAGCTATAAATAGGACGGCCAGCTTATCTGAAGGGAGTGCCAGGGCTCCCCGTAGCGCTTCGTCAAGGAGATATAAGCTGACGTGGTCGGCCAGCATAAGGGAATGCGGGCTTAGGTCCAGCATTTTTCCATCCGTTAGTTGCTGGATCTTACTTTTGATATAGGCATTTTTCTTGCTGTAACATAGATGGCCTTTATGTTGTTTCCACAGCCTATTTTGGGTCTGCTCCAGTGCAAAAACAGCCTGCAAGCTAGGGGCTGGATCAGCCTGAAGGAGCTGTTCCGTCAAGCTGTTTTCAAAATCATGGAGACCGTTCTCCTGATCAAGGATCTTGCGCATGCTGGGGTGTTGCTCCAGCTGTTGTAGGGTCAGGGGGTAGTACTTTTCCAAAAGCCCCCGCTGCAGGTCTGAAAGGTTTAGCTTGATTGCTTGTTGTATTGATTTATGAGGCGGCGGGAGGCTCGGGCAGAAGATAGAAGACATATCGCTGTCGAGCAGCTGCAGGATACTGTAGCCGATTCCGGCCGCGCCGGAAAGCAACCCATAGTCGTCACGGCCAGCAGAGATATAGCTGTTGTAACTGCCCGTAGTCTGGTATTGTAGCTGCGCTTGATCAATGACATGCAGTAGCAGTTCACCACTGTATTCCTGTGCCGTATGGGGATAGGATAGCATAAAAGGCAGTAGCCCGGCATATCCACTGCAGACGGTATAGTCCTGCCGTTCAGCCTGAAGGATAGTACTGCTGCACTTTTTGGCGATGTTGCGGCATTGATCCAGGTATACTGTTTTACCCGTTGCCCGCCAGGCTGTGAGCCGGGCCAGGCCGATCCCTGCGGCACCATGTGCCCAGGAATTGAGCTCCTGGATATGAGGCAGAAAGTTTTTCAGCTCCCAATGCTGTATATTGGCGGTCTGGAGACGATGACTTCCGAGGCGCAGATCGAGCCAGTTGTCAAAATCGGCATGGAAATATTGCATTTCGTAGAGCAGCGCCTCTTCAGCAAGGTACAATAGGGCCTTATTGTCAAAATATTGTGCGACTTCCAGTAGTATATAAGCGATCCCCGAGGCGCCATGGGAAAATCCGGTCAGGCTATCGTAGGCAGATTTGGATTGGTTGTAGTCCCATTTTAAGCCTTTTTCGGAAGGACGAGCTTCGCTGACCAGGCGGTCAATCAGCTCTTGGATTAGTTTGATCAGCGCTGGCTCGGGGTGATAATGTTGCAACAGGGTCAGTACAAATAGACTGCCCGAGTAACCGCTGAGCAGATCGGCTTTAATGGTCTGCCGCACAAGTTGATCCTGATAGGTTAGGGCAAGTGCATAGGCCCGGTCAAGATATTGCTGGCCGCCGCCTAGTTCGAATAACCGAATATAGGTGTAAATTACTCCCGAAAGTCCTGTAAATAAACCAAAACCCTGCGGGCTGTTCTGCTCCAGATGATCAGCAACAAAATCCATTGTCCGTTTGGCGATCGTCAGATCGGTCTGGGACTGGCCATAAGAATAACGGGCAAGGAAGAAAAGTGCAATACCGCTATTGCCCTGAAAGAGGTCGGTCGTGACCTTAAAATCGTACGTTGTTTCACTTGTATAATACGGGCTCAACCAATATAGCCCGCTTTGGTGCTGCCGGCAAGGCTGGAGGATATGTTGGGTCACCTGTTCGAGATGATCGGTCAGCCGTTGTCGCTGGGTACTGTTAAAAAGAGTTGTCATATGGGGTTTTGGGAAGATAAAATAGCCTGTAAAGAATGTCGAAGGCAATAGGAAGCATAGGCTTCATCCAGATTGGACAATCCTACTCTGTTGTTGTTCATGTGGATGAGGCTGGAACATATATCAATCCTTTTTTGGGGATGATCGACGGCTGCTAAGTAGCTGCGGAGTAGTTGTGTACTCGCTGTTAAAAAGACCGTAGTGTCATCAGACTTTTCTTTGTTGTCGAGATCGCTCCAAAGCTGAGCAATAGCAGGTTTGAAAGCGGCTGCTTTATGATTGAAGTTTTTCTCGAACTGGTCTGACCAAAACCGATGCTCCGCCTCGGGATCCTGCAAAGGATCAAACAGGCGGCGTATCCAGCCGGCGATAAAATGATCGAGCAATTGGCACAACTGGGGAATCTCCCAGCCGAGTGCCTTGAGCAGGATCAGCTGCAGGTGTATGGCCTCAGTCAAGGGCGACCCACGCTGCGGTTTTGGGACAACATGGGCTAAAATATAGTGGGAGGAAAGGAAAAAATAATGCTCGGCGAAATGGATCGTGTGGGCATTGCCGTAGCGGTCTATTTCGGGATCATAAGCAACAACCTTCAGCTTGCATCCCAGTGATGGTGCCGATCGGATCCGTTGGTCGAGAGCAGACAGAAGCGCAGACTCCATAACGGGGGGTACCTTCATGCGCAAACGGATATGGCTTCCTTCATCCCAATAACGGATAAAGAAAAAAGAATCAACGGATGGTATAAAATGGTCTGCGAGAAAAGGCCTGACAATATGGAGCAGAATCAGGTCTAAACTCACGGCGCTATAAAGGTGTACAGATAACCAATTGTCTCTCATCTTTTTTTGTTAATAGTTGTACCATTGGATAAGGTGTTCTTTGACTTGATCCTGTGCTGGCCCTGCTGTCGGATCGAGGGCCGGGAGCACCTCCTCAAGGATAAGGTACTGACCGGCACGGGCCAGTAGCCGAACAAAGAGATCGACCAGAATCGGCTGCTCAAACGAGATATACTGAGGCTTGTAATCGTCAGGCAAAAGTTTTTGTGCTTGATGACCCTTGACGACTTCCTCGATAGCAAAGGACCGTTTCCGTAAAAATAAAAAAACGGCAGCGGGTATGCCTGCATCCACTCGCCAGCTGTTGAGGCGTACAAAGTACTGCGCAGCGGTCTCCGTCCCTTGTGGCGCGGGTATAACGCGCCGTTGGATGCACCAAGTTTTGCGCCGGATAATGACTGTTTCGGCATACACAATACGTGGTAGCAGAATCACGTGCAGGCTGGCCGGATCCTGGGGGAGATAGTGTCGGTCGATGCAGTTGATAAAAGGCTGAAGGTAAACTTTGTCATCGCTGTTAAAATGCGCCAGCAGCTGATAGAAATTGGATCGGTTGTAAAAGGATTCCAGACAAAGGTCATAAGCATATACTTCCTGTTCCCGGTAAAATAAGGACAGAAAGTCTTCGCCTTTGAGATGGCAGACAGCTAACTCGTGTACCGGAATCTGTTTTTCTGGGGGGTAATGTCGGTGTTCGTCCGAAAGGCTGCATTCCTGAAAGAGCAATGGCGGATGGATGTTGGCGTTAAAGAATGAACCATCGCTCAGCTCGGCTTTCAGCACGTTGGGATGGAGTCGCTCATTATGACTACGGATACTATCGCTCATGGCTGGGGGGAATAGGTGCAGAAAGCGGCCGCTGACTTTTCCCATCCCCGGTAACACGGCATTGATAACTCCAATAAGGGTGCTCTCCAAAGCCTTATCTCCAGGCTTCGCGTAAAACTGGACGAATACGCCACGTGAGTAGCCTGTTTTTTGATTGTCATTTTGAGCTTGGGACATCGCGTCGAAAAAATGTGCATCAAGATCGAGGATGTCCTGACCGGGGACCACAATTTCTTTGAGGTGCCGGTCAAGGTTTTCAATCCATGGGCCGGAATTTGTGGGCTGCGGCGGAGCCGCCTCTTTTTCCTGCTTTTTGACATTGGAATAATAGTCGAAATAGAAATCCAGGATATTGACGCTGGCCCTGAGAGGATAATGCTGTTTGAAAAAGGAAAGCATTTTTTCTCTTTCGGGAGCCATGGCCTCCATGGGTCGTAGGTACTGCAGCAGTGCATCTGTTTTTTCGATAAACTGGCGGACAGTGGCTTCCGAAAGGCTGTCTGTTGTATCGGTGTAACAATCCTCGTAAATAAGCTGTCGTCCTGAAAAGTGCAGTACACCGGGATTTGTTTTTTTGAATGGCGCTGCAGCACTGTTGGCAGTAATCGCTGGGGCTACGGCGCCTGTTTCAGCCTGGAGCTGTTTAAGGGAGCTATTAACTTCTTTTTCCGCGATTTCCAGCAGCTCTTTTCTTAGCTTTACATTGGCCTCGGGGTAGGCTGCCTGAATCGCAGCAAGGCTGTCGAGCAGCCGAATGAGGAGCATCATATCGGGATGGTTGCAGTTTGTCGCGCTTAAAAAATGCTTTAAGGCCTGGCTCCAATGATAGTCCATCGCCGAAATATCGGCACTTAGCTCCAGAAAACCTGTATCCACCAATTGCATAAGATGTTGTTTTAACTGGTGCCGGTCTGCAGGAGCAACTATAGGTTCCAGCATTTGAATCAACGTGGAAAAAGTCATATTAGAAGTGCCCGCGGTACGCAGCTGTTCTAAAATATAACGTTGCAGTCCCACTGCGGGAAGCTTCTGGAAGGATTCGATATTGTGGTGGTTAAATAAAAAGGACAATTTATTCTCTTCGAGCCGGACGGTATTGTTGAGCCTTACCAGCAGATATTCGTTGAGGACAGGATGCTGATTAAGGATGCATTTAATGTATTCAAATAATCCGTTATGGAGACGGATGCCGGATCGGATCGACGGGTTTGCGCTGTCGAAAATAGCATTGTGGGTGTCGATAAACTGTGCCTGTCCAGTATAGGTGAAGCTGCTGAATGGCGATGTTTTAAAGGTCATTCGCGTCAGGTAACGGAGCAGGCTAAAGATCAGCCGCGATTCCTTCGGACCAAAATCTTTGGGATCTTTGCTGATATAGTCGGGGAGCTGGCGGTACAGCACTGGACTGGACAATAGGAGTCCATTTTGTAATAAGGGGTTGCCCGCCAGCTGTTGAAGGTAGCGATGACTGTTGCTCAGATGTTGCTGGTAATGTGTTTCCTGATTGCTTTCGGCAATATTTATAGCTGTTATCAGATCAAATAGTTTGCGCAGTTGTGCCTGTAATACCGATGGCAACAGCGGGCTACAGTCAGTCAGTAATTGGCCACCAATGGTTTTGTTGTTATAGATTATCCGTTTGAGCCGAATCAGATTAATACGTTCGGTATCGCCTGCTGCTGTCTGCACCAGTTCGTACAGGCTATCGCAGATGACCGTCTGCAGCAGCGAACGTTCATGGTGCATTTTATGTATACGCTGTAGCCGCTGCTCCAGATCTGCAAGGTGAAAAGGCGCAAAAGCGGCGACGGGCAAACTCGCGTAGCGGACGAGGGAATAGGGAAGGATTTCAATCATGATGCATGGATTTAATAAAGTTGGAATAGCGATCAATTTGTTAACTCAAGCTGATTTTTGATCAGTTCGTAGTAGCTGCCTTTTTTTTTGATCAGCTCTTGGTGCGTGCCTTGTTCGACAAGGGTACCTTGATCGAGCACAATAATCTGATGGGCATTTTTCACGGTGCTGAGGCGGTGGGCCACGATCAAGACGGTCTTTTCCTCAAAAAAATTGTTCAGGTTATTGACGATCGTTAGTTCATTGTGGGCATCAAGCGAATTTGTGGCTTCATCGAGAAAAATATAGGGTGGATTGCGATAGATCATCCTTGCGATCAGGAGGCGTTGTTTTTGACCACTGCTCAGCCCATAGCCGTCCCGGCCTATAATGGTTTGGTAGCCGAAGGGCATGGTTTGGATGAAATGGTGCATATTGACCAGTTGTGCGACCTCCTGCAAGCGTCTTTCGTCCTTGACTGATGCACCGGCGTAAATATTGTTAGCGATGGTATCCATAAAGATGTAGCCATCTTGCATGACAACACCACAACGGGCACGCCAGGCCTTGGCATGCAGTTGGTCGAGTGGGGTATTGCCGATCATGATTGATCCCGGATCGGTCCGATAAAATTTGAGCAGTAGCTTGATCAGTGTTGTCTTGCCGCTACCGCTAGTGCCCACTATGGCTGTGATCTTGCCGGCTGGAATATGGAGGTTGATATCCTTGAGGACTGCTTCGGTGTTGGCGGTATCGTACCGAAAAGTTAAATTGTTGATATGGATTGGCTGCGGACTGGCGGCGATAGGCTGGCTGGGGATATCCTGATCTTCAGCGGCCTCCTGATGTACCTCCGCCATACGCTGCAGGCTGAATTTGGTGTTCTGAGAGACGCGGGCAAATTCAATCAATTGGGTCACGGGGCCATTTAACTGCCCGCAGATATAGGTGATGGCCAGCATACCGCCCAGGGTTACATGTCCCTGGATGACCAGCATTGCAGCTGCATAGGTGATCAGGACATTTTTGATTTCGTTGAGAAAAAAGCCAACACCCTGCATAAGTTGATCCAACTGCAGGGACTCCATTTTCAAATCGTAGGATTGATCTTGGATGCCGGCCCAGAGTTGCTGTTTCTCCTGCTCGCTACCCGTCAGTTTGATCTCCTGCATCGCATAAAAGATTTCCAGCAAGAGCTGCTGATTGGCGGAGAGTACTTTAAACTTTCGCTGGTCGATCACCTTTCTTTTGTGCTGGAAGGAATTGGACCAGAGCACACTCAGCAGCGCACCGATGAGAAAGATGGCAAAAATCTGCCAGTTGTAGTAAAAAAGAACTGCACCAAAAACCAGTAGTGTGATGGCCGAAAGCATAAAATTGATCAGGGAATTGGTCAGAAAATCTTCGACACGCTGATTGTCATTGATACGTTGCATATTGTCACCGGCCTGCCTGTTGTCAAAAAAAGAAAACGGAAGTTCCATCAGTTTGGCGAGAAACTCTTTGAGCATCTTGATGCTCGTCCGGGCGCCGATAGCAAACAGGAGTCTCGCCCGAAGGTAATCCATGAGCATTTTGCCGCAGAATAACATCAGCTGCCCCAGGCAAATTAGCAGCAGCAGATGGGTATTTTTATAGGCGATTCCTTTGTCTACCGTGAGCTGTGTCAAAAAGGGAACTGAGAGGGAGATCAGACTGGCAATCAGTAAGCTGATACCGATGGGGATCAGTTTTTTGCGATGGTCTTTGAGCAGGGGCAGCAAGGACCAAACAGATGCAGACGGATCAGCGATGCTGGCTTGGGATTCAAAATCAGGGCTCGTTTCAAACAGCAATGCACGGCCGACACCTGTACCTGCCGCAGTCTCCCAGGAGCGTAGGAAATCCATTGTTTTGATCTTCACTTTACCGTTCATTGCCGGATCTGCAAGGTAGGCATACTTGGCTGTGATCCGATAAAGTACCACATAATGCTCACGCTCCCAATGCAGGATACAGGGTAGAGGGGCCTGTTGGCTCAGTACCTGATAGGATAATGATGCCGACAGAGTTTTGAAACCAAGCTGCTGTGCGGCCTCAGCCAGCTGATGAAAACTGGTCCCCTGCTTGCCGATGCGGCACAAACTTCGAAAATGGGACAATGGAAATGTTTTTCCGAAATATTTTGTGATGATCTTGAGGCAGGTAGGACCACAATCCATGGCGTCGGGCTGCTTGTAAAATGGAAATCTTCGCTTTGGTCGAAAGGACAGGATCATATACCAACAGTTTGAATGAATGTTAATGCATCAAAGTTGCAAATATTATTATTTATTTGCAACTTTGATGCATTAATTAATTTGCGATGAATAAGTCCTTATCCCTTAGCTTTAGCTTGATCAAAAAAGAATTTCAAGTTGCTTACCGCGACCGGACGATCTTGATTTTTACCTGTATCGTATTTGTATTGCTGACTTTAAGTGGTCTTTTGGGGATATTGCAATATCAGCAGGATGCGCAGGACCGACAGGAGAGCAACAAAAAATTTAGCAGCGAGCTGCGGACATTCCACGCAGATGCGCATGATGTGGCCCATTATGGTACTTACCTTTTCAAGCCTTTGAGTCCACTGACGGTTTTTGACCCTGGGCTCAATGATTATTTCGGTACGAGCTATCGGGTGGAGGCGCATGTGCAGCATGAAGTCGATTACAGCAATGCGGAGGGGACAGATGCACAATTACGTTTCGGAAGCCTGACATTGACCTTGATCTTGCAGGTATTGCTTCCCTTTCTCTACCTGACGATGTGCTGCACGATGTTGACACAGGAGCGCGAGCAGGGCACCCTAAAGATGCTACTGACGTATGGCTCCAGTCTTTCCAGACTACTGTGGTCGAAAATCATCGCGTATTATATATTTGCAATACTCTGGTTGCTACCTGTCTTTATGGGTATGCTGGTATTATTATGTTTATTTGACCCTGGGCATCTGTTGCTGGGCAGATTTGGCTTTATGATGCTGGCTTATCTGGTCTTTTATTTTTCCCTGACCCTAATTGCTGCGCTAATCTCTTTGTACAGTCGTTCGTCGCGTTCGGCGATACAGCTCGCGATGGGAATTTGGCTGTTGGGAGCGATTGTGCTGCCAAAAATCGGGACGACATGGATTGATCAGCGCTACCCTTTGTCTTCAAGGGCTGAATTTAATCATCAGGTCCGACAGGGCTATCTTAAAGGGATCCATGGGGACGGTGACAGCAGATCGCGTGTGGAAAAATACCTCGAACAGCTGTGTAGCCAATATGGAGTCAAAAAATTAGCGGAACTGCCCATGAACGTCGATGGTCTGGTCTTGCAGCACAATGAAGATTATCAGCAAAAAGTATTTGACTATTACTATGCTAACGTGGAAAAGATAATTGATCAACAGCAACAAAGCCTATCTGCTATGGGACTGTTGAACCCCTTTACGGCATTGAAAAGGTTGTCCATGACGCTGTCGGGAACAGATTTTTTCCACCATCAGCTGTTCTTCCAGCAGGCGAAGGATTATCGAAATACCTTTATTCGCCGACTCAACAATGAAGTTGCTAAAAAAACGAAACAAGAGGAACTGCATAAGGTCTCGACAGAGGCGCCGGCCGCACTGTTCCCTGCTTTTCACTATCCTTTTCCGAAGCTTGCCGTTCTGCTGTGGCGGGAGGGTATCCCTCTTTTTGGGCTCCTGATCTGGCCATGTGTCCTGGCACTTGTGTTAGGCTTCCGTCTGAAATTTTTTAAAACTAGGCTATGAATCTCCTTAAACTTATATTTCGATTCGAATGGAAGCAGTTTATTGCACAGTCCCTGCAACTTGCTTTACTATTTTTCTTCATTTTACTTGGGGGATATAGTCTGTACACAGGTGGGCATTTTGTCGAGCAGCAGCTTAGGGGGCTCGATACCCTCCAAAGGAATCAGCAGCGGCAATTCGCTGAGTTAATACAGCGGTTTGACAGTGACACCAGCACTGTAGAAGGGAAAAATTTGGCTATTCAGGCGGGACTGCCGCAGGTCATCGAATACCGGGCATCACCAATCGCTACAAATCCCCCGGCAGCACTGGCGCTGATGGCAATCGGACAACGGGATATCCTGCCATCCTATGATGTAGTCAATAGTAAAAGGGACTTTTTTACGCCTCCAAATACCGCCATAGCCAACCCCGAAAAATTGGCTGCAGGCAATTTTGATTTATCTTTTGTGCTGGTCTACTTGATCCCGCTGCTGATTATTGTGCTTTCCTATGACTTATTTGCCCGGGAGAAAGAACAGCAGACGGATCGCTTGCTGCGCCTACATGGAGGAAGTCTGCGACGCATTCTTTTATATAAATTACTCTTCCGGCTCGGGTTGCTTTGGCTGCTGCTAACGGCAATCAACGGCATCGGTTTTATGATGGCGCCGCCGGCTATACCAAAAGATGGCGTTGATTTTCTGCTCTGGAATCTGGCGACCCTAATTTACCTGTTGTTTTGGTTTGTGCTGGCCTGGATGGTCGTCCTCCGTGGAAGCTCATCCCGCAAAAGTGTACTACTACTCATGGGCATCTGGCTGGGACTGACGATTGTGCTGCCTGCGCTCTGCAATCGGCTGGTCACACTAAAACAGCCTTTGCCACTACGGACGGAATTGGTGTCCAAGCAACGGGCAACGATGCTCGATACTTGGGAGATGCCTATACCTCAGATCATTGAGCAATTTTATAACAATAATCTGCAATATGTGCCGTTGCGGCAACCCACAGATACGGCACAATATGGAAATAAAAGATTTGTAGCCTACTATGATCTGCTGGGGCGAAGAATGGATAAAAATATCCGTGCATACCAGCAAGAAGCACAGCTGCATCAGCGCTGGCTGGATAGGACCAGCTGGCTCAATCCTGTCACCCAGATGCAGTCCCTGCTCAATGAAATTGCCCAAACGGGATTGGGCGACTACCTGCATTATCAGGGGGATGTCGCTCGATTTCAGCACCGCTGGGTGCTGCATATGAATGGCTTTTTGCTGCGGGATGCCAAACTTTCGAAAGAAGACCTAAAGCACCTTCCACAATTTTCTCCATCTACTGATCCGGGAAGAATAAGCTCCATTGCCTGGAAAATAGCTGGTATACTGTTCCTCACCTTAGCTGTCTGGGCTGTAGCAGGGAAAATGCGACCGATGGAAAAGAAATACTAACAACGAATCATATCAAAAATGAAAAGCATGAAAATAAAGCATTCCCTCATGGTATTTTTATCTTTATACCAACTTGCCAGCCATGCGCAAGCGACAAAGCAGGATACCATCTACCGTACCTACAACCTCAAGGAAGTGCGCGTCCAGCAGTTGCGAAATACCAAGGTAAAATCAGATACCTTGTCCAATACGATGAAGTTGCAGTTGCCGCTGTTGGAAATCCCTCAAAATATCATCAGCATCTCCTCGGGATTGCTACAGAGTCAGGGGGCGCTCGAATTGAAGGATGTCGCACGAAATGTAAGTGGTGTTTACTTTGGTTACAACAGTACACCATTCGATAATTCGGCTATAGTGCAGATGCGGGGTTTTATGGGATATACGACCCTGAATGGGATGTCCCGACGTTTTAACTACGGTGCTGCAATAGACGATGAAGCGCTGATCGAAAACATTGAAATCGTCAAAGGACCAGCCGGTTTTTTGAATTCTTTTGGTGAACCCGGCGGTTCGGTCAATATTGTGACTAAAACACCCAAACATAAACTGCTGAATGTGAGTCAGTCACTGGGGAGCTTTAATTTCTTCCGTACCACGGCCGATCTGGGGTCTGCGGTAAAAGATAAAGGGCTTTCATATCGTTTAAACCTGGCTTATCAGCACCGAAATTCTTCCCTCGACTATTTAAAAACAGATAAATATACCCTGGCTCCGGTAATCCAATACAATTTCAGTCCCAATACCTATATGCTGGCGGAATATAATCTGGTGCGTGGTGAAACAAAAAATGGAACAGCAATTGTTAAAGTGCGCAATGAAGCCGATAAACTCAAAGGACCGATTGCTGTGAATTACAGTGCGGGGCTTGGTCTGCCACGAAGTTATGCCCAGAATCAGACCGCACGATTGTATGGAGTCCATAAATTCAATAAATCCTGGCAGCTGACTTCCCAGTCTTCCTTCCTCTGGTCGCCTTACCGCTCCTGGAATATGACATCTGCAGGAAGTCTGGTTAATTTTAGGGATGGCGATACCACACGCCGGCGTAGTTCGCTGACGATGGGTGCGGGAAAGACCTTCTCCACTCAGTTGTTTGCCAATGGAACGGTCACAACAGGTGCAATAAAACATCAGCTTGTATTTGGTGCCGATTACATCAATAGTAAGGACTCTCTATCCCTCAACAACGGAACAGCGCAGTTTGTCTACCTCCGAAGCAACCCGGATAATCAGGTCGATGCAGCGGTGAGCAAGACGGTAAGAGCTTCGCGGCTCGATCGAAATACCTTCCTCAAATCGGTTTATGCCTACGATAATATTGATCTGCTGGAAAAATTGCGACTCACACTGGGTGCCCGATATACCTGGTACAAAAGTGATCAACAGTCCGTCAACGCCAAAGGCGTTGTTCGCACAAATACATACCATCAGAAGGCTTTATCGCCACGTGCGGCCCTGACTTATCTGATGGATAAGGCTACAACCTTTTACTTGCTCTATGATGAGACATTTATCCCGCAGACTGGGCAGAAAGCGATTGTAAATGAAGGGAATGAAGTGGCGGGCTCTGAAGCTGTCAACCCTGAATACGGAACAAATATGGAGCTGGGAGTCAAGCGGAATTTTTTCGGTTCCCGGTTGTATACGGGGCTGAGCGCTTTTCGGACAGTCAAGCGAAATGGCGTTATCACTGACCTCGAACACGAGGGCTTTGTCAAAGAACTTGGTCAGGTGATCAGCAAAGGGATCGAACTGGATGTCATCGGTAATGTTACAGATGCGTTATCCCTAGTTGCGAATTATACTTTTGTGGATGCTGTAATTACTAAAAATAGTGATGAAAGCCTGATCGGGAAACAAACGCCCCAGACGCCACAACAGATCGTAAATACCTGGGTACAATATGGTTTTCCTCTGAAAAATAAGGCGGTACTGAAGCTGAGCGTTGGTCAAAGTACACTGATAAAACGTAGTACCTCCGAAAAAGATCTGTTTATTCCTGATTTTACCAAATTTGATGCCGGGCTAAATTATACGCACAACAGGCTTTCCGTACAACTTATCGCAGATAACCTGACCAACCGGCGCTATATGGCCTCTGGCGATATCATTTCATCGTACCCTTATGAAGGACGTAATTATTACTACATCGATGGCGATCCCTTTAACATTAGGGCAGTAGTAGGTTTTAAATTTTAGCAGATATGATGTTAGAAGCAGTTGAATTGACGAAACACTATGGCAACCATATCGTGCTGGATCACCTAAACTTGCAGGTGGAACCGGGTGAGGTATTCTGTCTGATGGGGCAGAATGGTGCCGGAAAAACGACAACCCTCAATTTATTTCTTGGTTTTATTGCCGCTAGCTCCGGTCAAGCCTGGGCGGACGGAAAGCTGGTGTCTCCTGGGCAACAGGTGCCGGATATCGCCTATATACCTGAAGTGGTGATGCTCTATCCGTATTTGAGCAGCCTGGAAAATCTGGATTTTTTTAGCCGGCTCGCGGGATACAGGTATCCGAAAGATAAACTCTGTGATTACCTGAGTCAGGTGGGATTGCAGCCCGAAGCATTTGAAAAAAGAGTGGGACAGCAGAGCAAAGGCATGCGACAAAAGATCGGGATTGCAATTGCTATGGCTAAAAATGCGAAAGTGATATTGATGGATGAGCCTACCAGCGGGCTGGATCCACAGGCGATGTATGAGTTTAATGAAAATGTGCGCGCGATGAGGGAGGCCGGAAAGGCAATCTTAATGGCTACGCACGATATTTATAGTGCTGTCCACAGTGGTACACGTATCGGCATCATGAAACAGGGAACTCTGGTGAATACGCTTCGTGCAGATGAGATTTCGGCCAACGAGCTTGAGAAGATCTATTTAACGATCATGCGAAGCTGACCGTTATATCTGGCTACTATAACTTCTTGTCATACAGCCTGCGGTATAAACCTTCCTACTCTGAAAATGGTTGTTCGATTACCTTAGATAGTTAGATTATTGTATTTTTTATAGGCTAGGTGTTGATTGCCTAGCCTATTTTATTCTTTTGATAAACGGTAGATTTCATCGTAAAATTGTTGATCCCACATGAATTCCATATTGAATTTCCCTTCTGAGGTTAAATGGATAGTGGCCTTATTCCATTTATTGACTCCATCTTCAGTGCTGATCCGGTGAAGCTCAAGGATATCAAATGTTAACTGGAAATCGAACTCATCCACATCAATCTGTTTTTTCTCCTTATTGGCATTCATATACTCGCCGATAAAGCTGACCATAGTACCAATGGTTTCAATGTTTAGCTCCGCATAAGCCCATTCTTCTCCGATAACAGCTTTTATATTATCAGCAATAGCTTGGTATATTTCGTCGGTTGTTTTCATTCCAATGATTAGTTCGTAAAACTGTTTTTGACCTAGTATAAATGTAGCAATTTTTTCCAGGTCACAGCTGTTCACTAAGCTAATTGGCGCAAGTGCTTTGCGTAGATTGATGAAAGATTGCGTCCCTCATGTGATTCCGACTTCGGGCAAATCTTGACTTTAGGAGTTAGCAGGTACGACAAAGTATTTATTCTTAAAAAAAAATAAAACTATTTTGATCCTGATCGTGTCCATCGATTGGATATGTATAAAGAATAATATTGATTGGATATGTATAAAGAATAATAAGGTATACAGAGGATTAAAGGAAAGTTTTTTTTAGGCCGGAACAGCAATTGATCCGGCCTTTTTTGTTGTTTTTAATTACTAAACTATCACTCATTTAGCAGGCAATCCCCATCTTCTTTGACGGAATTGCTATATTATCCATTAATATTAATGATAGGCTTTTTAGTTTTGACAAAGCTTATGATTGTAGCACATATAGCGCAGATAAGTGCCACAAATAGAAATATATTGGCGGTATTGCCTGTGAAATCAATCAGCTTACCGAACAAAGGCTCGCCAATGGCAGCAAAAACATAGGCGAACATATTCATGATGCCTATGCCTGTGCCCACAAGCTTGGTCCCCAGTAGATCCGGACTTAGTGTCCAGAAGTTGGCCTGTGGTCCATAGACAAAGAAACCCGAACTAAACATCAGTATGCCGATCAAAAGATAGTTGTGATTTTTTGTATTTTCTATAAGCTGGAAATTTCTAAAATCTGTTAAAACCTTTTTGTCCCGACACTGGTTATTCGATTACCGTAGGCAGTAGATTTAATTGTATTTTTTATAGGCTAGGCGTTGATTGCCTAGCCTATTTTATTTTAATTTTACATACTTCCATTGGTAGACACTCTGTGTTGCTAGCTATCGAAGCCTCAAGTTCAGTTTTTTTCTGAAAAATCCCTTCTCCAAATACGACTGTGTGTGTCATAATTGTATAGATCGCCTATTTTATCCGCTTGACTTCAACTTTTTAGATCACTTATATTTGCTTTCGTATATGTGGATAAAGGGCTAAAAAACTAACGCGCTGAACTATTTATTTTTAACACAACGGATTCTAACAGCTTCACTAGGGGCAGATGAGCTCGGCCTAAATGTCAGCGGCTTGATCTCATAACTACCTAAAGTAGTCCGTTTGTCGTCGCTATAGGGCTGCTCAAAGGCCAGGTATTTTTTTCCGGCAAGCAGGTAGGCACTTTGAGTTGTTGGCGCAAAACGATACATCCCAGCAGAGATAAAGTAGAAAGATCGGAAATATAAATACTTATCCATTTCGGGTTTTTCAGGCTGATAATCAACGCCAAAAAACAGCCCTGTCTTCAGATAACTATTATTTCCTGTATCGTATTTTGCATGATATATTTTAGTATTACTGGACATTAAGTTAACGATTTCGGCACTGGTCGGAAGTCGCCATGAATTTAATGGTTTTACTGATGCACATGGATCCTGATTTGCTACAGCAAGTGGCTCTTGTGCATAGGATCCGTTTACACGATACATCCGCATACCTTTGACGCTATCGTCAAAATCCATATACCAAAAAGCCTCCGTCTGATCGGCTGGTGATGGCGACCAGGTATAGTAAATACTCTCATCGCTGGGAGGGGCGAATTGGTAGATCCCGTCTCTGTAAACCAGATCTCCTATACTCCAATTCGTACCGGCCACTGGTATAGAGGGATCAGCTGGTGCCTTGAGATTAATCTCCAACGCGTACTTTACACCTGGACGGAGATTCCAGCCGTCTTGTACCACATCTTTAGGCGTACTACCATTGACGGATACATTACTTAGTTTGACTGAGCCATTTACCGTTGCCGCGGATGCAATAAATGTTGAATCTGAATAAATAACTTTGCCGCTCTTGTTTTGAAATACAAGTGGTACAGACTCTAACGCTCCATGATAAGAGAGGGCTCTATCGGCAAGCGAGACAGCAATAGATCCTTTGGCATGTGAAGGGCTTATAGCTCCTCCTCCAATACTAATTTCGCCAACCGCCGAAGCGTCCAACTTCAACGTAACTTGCGTAAAAAGATGGGCTAATGTTGCATTAAGTTCATTCTGGCCATCCTTTACCTCAAAAGGAATCTGATCGATCATCAGATCCTGATCTGCGCTCAACTGTTCAAATTTCGCGGCGTTCAATTTAGCTCCCGAATTTAAGTAGGGTAATGGGGCATTTGTACCAGAAGCATAGATGATGAAGGTATATTTACCGTTGTCTATAGTAAAATCCTTTACGCCTTCCCCCTGTTTAAATGATTTTGTCTCTAGGTATTCACCTAAAGCATCAAAAATCGCGACATAATAAGAAGTGCCTTCTTTTAGTGCTTTCTGTTCACTTGTTGCACGTACTGCCGATTTGTTATTAGAAGCTTTGGAATAGGGGGCTGTTAATCCTACCTCTCTTAGCGTAGCGACCAGTGTGTATTGGTCATTATAAGCGATTTCTTTTGACTGCGACGCGTCGGTTATACGTCGTCCCGTCACAGCGATTTTGCTCTTGTCATCCGGCAAAGAAAATGTCTGTCCGATATTTAACCGTACAGTGGAACCATTTACATTGTTGATATCGGAGCGCTCTTTACTACAGGCATTGATAAGTATAACCAAAACAAATAAAAGGCTACTATAGCTATACCTTATGTTACTTTTCATATTATTACTTTTCTTAAAAAAAAATCTTAAATTCTGCATATTTTATATGCCGTTTAAACGAATTGAAGCCATCTCCATTACCGCTTCACTGTTTCATTAAATGGAGGACCTTGGTGGATAGGCTCAATTTTCTACAAAGTGCTACCAGTCCAATTCTTTTGTCTGCGTTTCGGTTTCCCAGGATTCTGTGATTGCAGGCTGTACTGAACCTGTCGAAATACTATACTCTAATGCAAGCTGTTGAACCTGGATACTTGGTGCTTCATAGACAGGTGTATTACCGCCAAGGATCAAGTTGTTTTCTTTCTTTTTCATTTTGGATTTATTAAATTTATGTTAAATTGTTTTTAATCTTATTGTAATTTTAGTATTTAATTGATTAATAAAAGCAAATTTAAAGGAAATTTTAAGAGTGATTTCTCTATTTGTGTTTAAACATATTTATTGTAGCTGAATCGCTACAAACAGGCCTGCTCTTTTGTAGAAAATAGAACAGACCGTATCACTTCCATGCAGATAGTGGACTGTTTGCATCGTTGGGGATGGACATCAAATTTTACCGGAAGACTGTGTTCGCTGGGGTATTTATCTGTTTTTGCAATGACTGTAATGTGGACTGCTTATTGCGCAACTGCTTGAGGTATTTGGAGAAAATTTAGAAGGATTCGGATTTAACAGTTGTAAGGATTATATGTATTTGCATATAATTTTATATAATTCCAGTGTTTTATATGTAAAAGCATATAATAGGGCTCAAACTCAAAACAACTAGCGCTGCGTAAATTACAGTGCTAGTTGTTATTCTAAAACTTAAGCTTAGATTGCTTTACTGTCGCGCATCATTTTGATAATATTATGTGCCTCAAGTTGCTTACTCAACTGTGTGTTGATCAGACTATGTACATGTTGTGAAAGCTCATCGGATCCTTCAGCTAGGACTGTCTGATAAGTCGATTTGAAGGCATCTTCTCCTTGTTCACAAGTTTCCAGCAAACTTCTTTCGTCGTCACCAGTGATATTTACTTTTATGCCCATCCAAACCCTAAATAGCTTACCGCTAAGCATCGTACTGTCTGTCGGTTCCTTACCTTCCAGTTCGACATAAGGTTTAAGTTCGGCAATAAATTCATTTGATTGTTCAATGCACTTCTGAAATGTCGGCAACAATTTATCTAAACCATGGCTGGTGGCCAGATCAATTGCTTTTCGATAGCCTTCAATACGATCGTTATTAATTTTGATAATGTCATTGATAATTTCCGGATTATTGATGTTGTTTTCCATAATACTGTTATTTGTTATCATTTTTATCTATTCGAAAAACAGCCTGTAACCAACGATCGTTTGAAAAATCCAGGATTTAGGTATTTAATTCAGGCTCCGTATTTATTACCTTTTTATTGTCCGGGAGTAAATGTAGCTTAGGCCTAAGTGTTAAGTCTCTAGCCCATTTTTTCCTTATCTTATTTTTTGTTACAGCCTATATGAATATGTACAGATATCGTTTCTTGCGCACAAAAACACGAATCTTAAAAGAAGTACGACGAATGTTAAATGGCTACCCATTTCAGGGATGAATATTTTTATATTTAAAAAATTCATTATTTATTTCTTTTATGAAAAAACACCTCTTACTCGTACTAGTTATGCTGGTAAATACACTGGCGATGGCGCAAAATGCAACAGCCGAGAAACATTTGCACAAAGCATTTGAAGCGATAAAAAACCGCGATGCTAAGACTTTCAAAACATTGTGGCCCGATCAAAAAACATTTTCCGAAATCATGATCAGCAGTGGTGATTTTGATGCCCGTACGTCCGACCTAGTCGAGGTGTACAACGAAAGCAGATATTATAAAATGCTAGGAAAAATACTGGAAGATTTTTGTGAGGTTAAGAATGAGGAAATCAACTGGCAAGATCTGTACATCCAAGAAATTAAATCAGATAACAATAATGCCGAAAATTCTGAGGGTATTATAGAATATAGCGGTTTTATCTGGGTCAAAAGCAACAGGAACAAAGAGGAGAATTATGTGTTGCGCTATGTTGATTTAATTCAATTTAAAGAGCAATGGTATGGCGGCCTGTTTAGAGATCTAAAAGCCTTCGATGGTAATTTTGAAGATTTTGTTATCGCAGAAGAACCGGGCGATCCTATTGCTGCTGAAGCGGCAGAAGCAGCGGCAACTGTTGCCGCAGAAGCGGTAGAAGCAGCGGCTGATAGCGCCGCAGCTTTAGTTGAATTACCTGTGCTGGAACAAACTACCTTTTCAACCACCATTAATGGCAGAAAGATGATTCTGAATTGGAAAGTAAACGGTTGGAAAGAAGATCCTTCGTACGATCAGACCACTTATCAATATCAAAACAAAGAGGAGCAATCTTTTGCTGAAATCGTAGCATTGGAAAATGGATATTTGCTATTTATTGAAGAAGATCGCAAAAACTTTTTCCGAATTAAAAATACATATGGAAGCTTAAGCGGATTTTGGTTTTCGACACAAGTAGGAAAAGAAATTCCGGTAACTTTTGCCAGCACCGAAACGAAGAAATAGCTATAAAGTGAAAACATTTGATGTTAGCCCCTAACAGCTGCTATTAAAAAAAACTATGATCTGGCATTAGAAATTTGATCAATAGATAAGAAGAAAGATCCTGTTGAGGACCGTCCGGTTGGGAGGTCCTCAAGAAGATCTGTTTATTCAGGTACCAATATTCTTACATTCTTGCTGTTTTGTTATCGTTCGTTTTTCTAAAAACTGTCGTAATGCGATCATCAAAAATGCGAGGCAACCGAAGAGCATCGTGAGCCAGGGAGAAAATTCTACGCCTTTGGAAACGATGATCCAACCGCCTACGGTCGTTCCCAATGTTACGCCAAGGTTCCCAAAGGAGGTGGCTAGGCTGTTGGCAAATTCTAATGCTTCTGGAGCCGACGAAATCATATAGGTCGACGCATTTAGGAAGCTGGGTGAGTACAGAAATCCCCATAAGGCAATCGTACAAATGGTGGCAAAGGTGTTACCTCCTGAAAAGTTTAACAAGAGCGGAATGATGAGTGTACCGGATAAAAAAAATATTGTAGTAAACGTAATATTCCGATTAAGCATTTTCCCCGCGGCCCAGTTGGCAATCACCCCAATGATACCAAATACAAACAGCATATAGCTGACCATCGTGCCATCCATCGCTTTTGCTTTATTTAAATATTCGGCAAAATAGCTGTAGGTGGAAAACCAGGCAGCGATCATGAAAAAATTCATGGCTGTACTGACGAGAAAGATGGGCTTGGTCAATATTTTAAGTTGGCTCCCAAAGGATTTTTTCTCTTTTACAGGCAAGGACGGAATGGTCATGTAAATGGCGCACAGGGCAATGAGGCTGACAATGGCCTGTATGGTAAAAGAGTACTTCCAGGAAGAGAGGCTGGCGATGTATGTGGCGAAGGGAACTGTCGTAACCATAGCGATTGCTACACCACTAAATACGATGCTCATAAGTTCGTTTTCTTGTTTTTTGTTGCCTTGTAAAATCGCTACGGATAAGGCGGTGGCGATATAGACTGGCTGAAGGAATGCGGGGAGCACTCTAACAATGAGTAGTAGCCAAAAAGGCGGAGCCAAAGAAGAGACCAATCCAGTGACTAGAAAGATTGTAATAGCAGTTAACATGACTTTCTTTCGGTCAAATCCCGAAGCGAGTAAGGTCATAAATGGTCCTGTCAGCGCAATGACCAGGGCAAAGGCACTCAGCAGATAACCTGCTTTGTCGATACTGATGTGGTAATGTTCGGCGACCTGTGGGAGGATACCGATAATGCCAAACTCTGTCGTTATGATAGCGAGGAAGCCCAGGGCTCCAATGTAGGCGTATTTTTTCATGTGATAAAATTGTGGATGAGCGGCTCTTAATGGCTAAAACGAAGAATAGATGACATTTTTGTAGCGGGTGCCAAGATCCCAATAGGATGCAGGTAAGTATTCCTGTGTAAAAACAAGACCAATTAGGTTTTCCTCTGGATCCACCCAATAATGCGTATTGAAAGCTCCGCCCCAGAAAAATGTACCCACATTGGCCGAGTGGATAAATTTATTTTCGGGTGTTACCAACCAAAATCCAAGGCCAAAATAGAAATTGGGATCGCCCTGGGTGATCGCTTCCTTTGAAAGCTGGTTGCTGGTCATCAGAGCAATGGTTTTGGCACCCAATATCCTCTTGTTTTTATAACTGCCTTTATTGAGCAGCATTTGCAAAAATTTGGCGTAATCCGCAGTTGTTGAACTCAGCCCTGCGCCTCCAGATATGATGATTCCGCTCAGCAAAGGGTAATTTACCGCGTTATTTTCGTAGATGGGTTCGATGGTTTTCTCTAATCCATGGATTGTTTTCTTCGATACAGAAACCAGTCGGTCGGCTTTTGTTAGGGGAATATTAAAGTGGGTGTCAGTCATCTCTAGTGGTTCAAAAATACGCTCGGTGAAGAACTCATCTAAAGAATGACCACTGATCACTTCAATAAGGTAGCCAAGAACATCTGTATTTAGGCCATAAGTGAATTTATAACCTGGTTCATGTAACAAAGGCATTTTAGCCAGTTTTTCTATTTGATCTTTCAATACCGCCTTATTTCCTATACCGGATAGTACACCCGCTTTGGTATAGATGGCTTGTATGCGGGGATCATCTGTGATCATTGGATAAGCGATGCCTGAACTATGAGATAGCAGGTCGCGAATGGTAATCTCCCTGTGGGCTGCTGTTGTCGTATAGCTGCTGTCGCTAGGATTGAATTTGTCGAGTACTTTCGGATCCTTAAAGGTGGGGATATACTTTGAGATCGGATCGTCCAATAAGAATTTTCCTTCTTCCCAGAGCATCATGATAGCCACACTGGTAATTGCTTTTGTTTGGGATGCAATGCGAAAGATATGGTTGGTAGTTAAAGGTGCTTTGCTTTGCAGGTCAGCATAACCCAGTGCTTTGTTATACACGGTATTTCCATCTTTTATGATGAGGATATTGACACCCGCGATTTCTTTTTTTTCAAGAAGTTGGTTCGATAAATGATCTAACCTCTCGCTCATCAACCGCGTTTGTGCGGTACTATTTAACAATACTAGGCTAGCAGCAATCGTAGATATTTGTTTGTACATGATCATATAATTTAATTGTGCAAACAAAATTATCGGGTAATATTTACTTTTGTGGGGTAGGCATCTATTTGTAGGATACTAACAAATTTGTAAGTAATGGGTAAAAGAAAGGAAAGTTCAACAAATATGTTGAATGAAAGTTTTATAGTAGCATCTTGTGATCTCACTTATGCCGTTTGTAAAGTGGGGGGGCGCTGGAAACTACTTATTCTGTGTAGACTTGAATATGGCGCATTGCGGTTCAGTGAATTGCGTGACCAAATAAAGGTGATTACAGAGCGTATGCTTACGCTACAATTACGTGAATTGGAACGGGATGGCTTGGTCAAAAGAACGGTTTATGCAGAAGTGCCACCTCGGGTAACATATGAGTTGACGGAAGTGGCCAAAGAACTGATTCCGATCTGGGCTCAACTTAGCCAGTGGGGAAACAAACACCGGAAACTGCTCCATGAGCACGAAGTGAGCGAATAAAAGTAGGAGCTGTCTGCCTCTGGATAGAGGCAGACAGATTATTAGCCTTTGTAAGGTTTTTTAGCGGCTTCTATCAATTCTTTCATTTCCAATTTGATATAGTCCACATTGGGCGTGGATCCAGTAAGAAAGTATCGGATATTTCCTTCCTTATCAATAATAAATTTGGCCGGGATACCATTGACACCATATTGAGCTGCCATGACTTTTCCTGTCTGCGGATCTTTTTGATCGTCGTACAGCACCTCAAATGGATAGTTATTTTTTGTGATAAAGGATACGACATTTTCTTTGTAGTTCTTATCACGCTCCCAAGTGTTCATAAATAAGAATTGTACTTCTTTATCGTTTGCGTAAGATTCTTGCGCAGCCTTCATTCCTGGGAATGAGCGTACACAGGGCTGACACCAGGTTGCCCAGAAATCCAAAATCACAACTTTTCCTTTTAAACTGGCCAAGGATACCTTTTCACCCTTTAGATTGAGCAGTTCAAAATTGGGTGCCGGTTTGAAGGTGGCCATCTCTTTGATATGGTTGCGGATGTTTTGTGTTAACTCCGTTTTCAGGGAAGCGTTGAACTGCTCATAGCCTTGGGCTGATCCGTTCAATTCGGTATATAATCTTTTAAGATCACCTTCAACGGCAAACTGTCCTTTGGCATATAACTTTGTTAAAATATGATATGCCTCAAGCCTTCTGCCTGTTCCCATCAGCGATTTATAGTATACCATGGCTAAGCCATCCGCTTGCTCGGGCGCTGCTTTTAGCGCATTTTCAATATATTGGACAGCCTCAGTGAATTTTTTCTGAGCAACAAGAATATTTACATAAGCCGACATGGAACTTGCGTAGCCCATTGATGCAAATCGGGCTTTATTGTCTTTTTGATCTTCCGGAAGCGTCAAATAGTAATAACTGTCATCCATCGCAGTTTTCAAAAGTGGTGCTGCCGTCGTTGTATCGCCTGCTTGCAAAAGGGCTTGACCAACCGGAATATAACCATTGCCACGCCAGAACCGCTCTTTCATTTCGCCCAAGTAATGAACAGCCTTTGGGGCATTTCCATCATTGGCAAAACTCACCGCTAAACTCCCCAAAACGTAATCATAGGTCAGTGGTTCTTCACTGAAATTTTTGACGGGCCATTTTTTGATCAGTTCAGTATACGCCTTTTCTTTCTCCGTTGACGTGCCTGCATTGTAGAAGACATCCGTGATAAAGACATCGCGCGTTATTGCGCCTTTTGGGTATTTTTTTTTCGCGATATTTTCAACGGTAGCCATTTCGTTTTCTTTGTCCAGCGAACGGAGGATATTGATGGTCGTACGATAGTCCGCTTCCGTTTTGTAACCTTTTACTTCTGCGAGTAATGTTTTCGCCAACGAATCTTTTTGTATTAATGTGCCTTTCTCAATAATGGGAAGGTATTGTTCGTATCTATTCGCGGTTTGCTGTTGCGCATAACCGACCGTACTTGCCAGCAGCAGTGCTAGTGTTAAAGCTTTTACTTTCATGGTTTTTTGTTTATTTTTCAACATTCTGTTTAATAGATCCGTTCCCCGGATTCTCGGTTGCTCCCAATGGAAAAGGCATAATCCAGAGGTGTGACGTTGGGCTCAGTTGGACCGTCTTGCCATCGATCGTTTTGCTCAGTGTTGTCGCAAAGGCACTTTCTTTGTTGAGACGTTTGTAATCGGCAAACGGGATAATGGAATGGATCAGCTCATTCTGTTTAAGCTGCTGTATTTTTTTTATGGCATCAGTGGCATTTTGTGCGGTCAGGTCCGTATAGTTTGCTGCAAGGATTCTTGTCTTGCGTACCTTGTTGACGAGTTCCATTGCCTTTTGGATATTTCCCTGCCGTGCCTGACATTCTGCGGCAATCAGATAGACTTCGACCGTAGTCAGGCCCTGTGTGTTATAGAAGCCGGTCATCGTGCTGGTATAATAGGTGTTGGGCACTACTGTACGCAACTTCCAGCGTGAAGCGAATTTACTGTCTCCTTTTTCAAATCCAGCTGCACGTTCTACTTGTAGGGCTAACTCCGCGGCGGTATAGTTTGGCGATTGGCCATGTCTGAAATAGTAATTTTCGACATAGGCAAAATCCATCGGTGTCTTCTTCAACGCATAATTTGCAGGCTCTTCGATCTGCGATTTATTGGCATTATAATAGGCTGTCCAATCATATAGTTTGTCATTGTATTCAAGCGCTTTTCCGCTATTTTCCAACGCATCCGGATAGTTGTCCATTTGCAGGTAGATACGTGCCAATAATGCATAGGCGGCTCCTTTACCCGGATGGAGGATCGTTTGCCCTTGGTTAGGTAGGTTAGGTAGGGCACTTTTGATATCATTGATCATGTAGTCGTAGATTTCAGCGATAGTGACCTGCTTGGATGGGGCACCTATATCCGCACTTTCAATCAGAGGGACGGATAGCAATTGGCCCGCAGTTTTGCTGTCATAATCCGCGGCATAATAATTTGCTAAGGTAAAATAGCTGATGGCCCGGAGTACGCTGGCCGTAGCCATCAGTTCATTCCGCTGTTGGGCGGTGGCTTCAGTCATAGTCTGCCCATGCTCAAGGATCAGATTGCAGACAGATATGCTCGAATAGGCATAGTAATAGGTGCTTTCATCGGAATTGTTGTAGATCTTCCGGTCTTCTTGTTCCTTCCAGTTATAGTTAATGTCCCATAATTTATAATAATTAAGATTGGCAGGGGAAACAAAACGATCATTGGGCAAAATAATAGCCTGGGGGATAGGAACCTGATGAACAGTTGCTTCATCGCGTAATAGCGCCTCAAAATCTGCATAGGTTTGTGGGATTTTCTTGCCTTTGGGTAATATGTCCAAATATTTATTACAGGAAGCGAAAAACAGAAGGGGGATGATCGCAAGTAGGTATATTATCTTTTTCATATGAATTTTAAATTAGAAGGTTAGGTAAGCTCCAAAAACATAATTCGGTGTACGATAGCCGCCCAGCATATATTTTGCGTTGCTGGATTTGGTAAACATGGCCACATTTTCAGCGTTGAACTGTAACCTCGCCTGTGCCAGGCGCATCTTTTTCACCCAGCCAGCCGGAAGCCGGTAGGCGAGACTAATATTTCGGATCTGCATATTACGAGCGTCCAGGACATTGAGGTCAGCATATTGGTACACGGTGCCACTTGCTGAGTTGTAAAGATTTGTTTCTTCTGGAAATACCAAACGTGGAATATCGGTCTTCAGTTCGTCACCTTCCTGTTGCCAACGGTTACGGATGTCTTTGTTCATCGGAGCAAGGGTCGTAAATGTCAGATAGTTGCCGATACCCATATAAGGTAGATCCATATTTCTGATCTTATGTCCGCCTTCGTAGGTGAGCATCATCGAAAAATCAAAGTTTTTGTAGGAGAGGCTATTTGTCCAGGAAAGCGTATGTGTAGGCACCTTCGTACCTGCATAGACAATCGATTCCAATGTCGTCGGCGTTTGCGTGGTTTTGTTTCCATTTTCGTCGTACACCTGCGGTATTCCCTGCTGATCGAGCCCGGCCCATTTGTAGGCATAAATCGCCTGGTATGGATTTCCTATACGAGGATAGGCATCGGGGTAATCCAATTGTAGGATATAAAATGGCGCTTTGACATTGACATAAGTGACTTTGTTCTTGTTATAGGCATACAGTAGACTGCTGTTCCAGCTGAAATCTTTGTTCTGCAAGATGTTGGCATTTAATGTCAGTTCCAAACCGTGATTGGTCATCTGCCCATTATTGATGGCATAGGTTGAATAACCAAAACCTTCTGTGGGTACACCCATGGTGGATGCAAAGAGGTCTTTCCCTTGTTTTCTATAGTAATCCAGGCTTCCCGAAATACGATTTCTAAACAAACCGAAATCCATCCCAACATTCGTAGTGGTTGTTTTTTCCCACGAAAGTGACGGATTTGGACGGTCTGAGACTGTACCTTGTGTCCCCCCCACATGAGAGTTGGTATTATAAAAGGCTGTCATAAAAGGAGCAACATTCTGCAATATATTGCCACCGATACCATACGAAGTTCTTAGTTTAAGTTGATCTAGCCAGTCCAGCTGAACGAAATTTTCCTCATGCAGATTCCATCCGGCACCGATAGACCAGATCGGTTTATTCTGATATTTCGAGCTTGTTCCCCATAAGTTTGATCTGTCCCAGCGCAAGCTTCCCGTGAGGAGGTATTTTTTCGAATAGGCATAGCCGACATTCCCATAAAAGGAAACAAAGCGGTTGACGGACTCGTACTGACTGGCATTGTCATACTTTTGGTTGAAAGAACCCACCGTACCTATTTTCGGATCGAGCATGGTATAGGTGAGCGCGTCGGGATCAAAATTGTAGAGATTTTGAAGCTGAGAACGCATGCGGTTGTTTTTGATCTCGCTACCCAATATGGCGTTCAGGCTGTGTTTTTCGCCAAAGTCCTTGTCGATATTGATCTGCTGTCTAAAATTAAATGCATTATTCTTGAGATCCGTTGTTTTATTGATATTGCCATTGGGCATCATCAGTGTCGCTTTTCCATCCGCAATTAACGCGAATTGATTGACCCTCGATCGCGTATAATAGGAGTTTTTCCCGTAGAGAAGCTCGAATTTTTTATTGCTGATTTCATACTGAAAAGAAGCCGAATAGCTGAGCCAGTCTGCAATCTTCGCATTCAATTTGATGAAACTTCGGTTGGAAAAGCCACTGGACTGTTCGATATTGTTTTTTAGCTCGTCCAATGGCGTGATGTCTAAGGTATTAAGGCCATATTGTTTGATGCTCTTGATAGTTGCCTGGCTCATATAATCGGCCATGTAAGCCGTATAATTGCTGCCGTCGCTATTTTTTAATTGATTGTAAGGCAAAAAAGAAAAACCAGGTGCTAGCGCATCATATGTTTGGAGGTCATCATCCGCATAGTTGAGAAATGAGCTCATTTCTACTTCCAGCCATTTGTTGATCTGGGTGATATTCCGGAGGTTGATACCCAAATTCTGGTTTTTACTGAAACGGTCTTCCAGGAGGTCCTTTTTGTAGGTCGTCGAAAAGTAGAATTTGCTCTTTTCCGTACTATTGGAAAGGTTCAGGTTGTACTGCTGTGAAAAAGGATTGCGCTTGGCATATTTGGCGATATCGTCGTAATAACGATAACCTTGTCGGGAGAGACGGTCCAGCTCGGCATTCATTTCAGAATCATTGATCTGTCCTGCATATTTTTTGAGGATGGTGCGAATACCAAGGCTTCTGTAAGACATATCGTCTAAAGTACTTTGCGCCTGCGCTGGCGTCATTGTTTTTAAATTCGGATTTTTCGCTGCCCATTCCTTTTCAATGCCGATCATGTCTGCGGATGATGCCAGACGATCCGTATTAAAATAATAAGGCGTATGTGTCAGTGTTGCTGAAACATTGATTTCAGTCCCTTTATTTTTCCCTTTTTTTGTGACGATAATAACAACCCCATTGGCCGCGCGGGCACCATAAATGGATGCTGCAGCTGCATCTTTTAAGATGGTAACAGATTCAATATCTTCCAAATTGAGGTCAGGAAGATTCTCGACTACACGGCCATTGACATCCATGGTTGCATTGTCTACAGGGAAACCATCGATAACATACAGAGGCAAGGTAACTCCTCTCATAGAGGTTGTTCCGCGAAGTAAGCCATTGTGGTAACCCGCAATACGACCTTCCAGCAAGCTTCCCAGGTTGTTGAGGCGCTGCTGCTGCAGACTATTTTTCGGTAGGCTGGAGAATGCCCCGGTAGCGCGTTCCTTAGCAATGGTCTGATATCCCGTATTGATGGTCACATCAACTTCCGAAAGACTGGTATTGCTTGGCTTGAGTACGATCGTAGCAGATTCTTCATTGGCATTGACTTCAAGAGGCTCATAACCTAAGTAGGAAACGCTCAGTATGGCGCTACGAGTAGGAGAGGTCAATTCAAACTGTCCGTTTTGATCAGACTTTGTGGAGATCGTTGTGTTCTTGACCGTGACGGTAGCACCACTTAATGCCTTCCCTTCGGCATCGGAAATCTTACCATGCAATTTGTACTGTTGGCTGGGCGCTGAGGATGCTGTGGAAATTGATTTTCTGGCAGCTGCATTTTTTAATAAAATGGTGTTTTTGACAATCTTGTACTGGATGTTGTTGGCCGTAAATGTCGCATCCAGAGCCTCCTTCAGCGAGACATCGTTGAGCCGAAGTTTAACTTTTGGAATCGTCAACTGTGCCTCATCATAGACGAAATGATAGGCCGATTGCTTTTCAATCTGTTTCATGACAGCAAGCGCTGATTCGTTATTGGCCTGAATGTTAATCTGTCCAAAACTGTAGGAACTACACAGTACCGAAAAGCCATAGAGTAGCACGGCCCTGGCTTTTTTGTTGAGCCTGGACGAATAGGTTTGTTTCATAGTAGGTGTGGGGTTAAGTTATCTGTTTATGCTATTGTTTTTTGAGGGTTAAATACACTTTGTTGTTTTTCATCTGGCCTTGGATGTCAAAATAGGAAAGGATCTGCATGACATCGTCAAGATTTACGTTTCTAGGGATTTCTCCTGTTATCAAGCGATTTTCGGCAGCTGTCTGGTCAACGATAAAATCAATATTATACCAGCGTTCCAATTCGCGGACAATATTTTTCACCGAGCTCCGTCTGAAGCTGAAAAGTCCATTTTTCCAGGCGATAATACCACTGATATCGGTGTTTGCCTTTTGTAGATTTGTATGTGCTAAAGTTTGTTGTCCTGGTTGTAAGATCAGTGATTGCTGCTCGTTATTTTTGCGCGTCACTTTTACCTTTCCATGTACCAATGTGGTGATTGGTGCCCGGTTGTCTGCATAGCTCTGGATATTAAATCCCGTACCCAGCACCTGAATTTCATCGTTCCCAACGTTAACTTTAAATGGTTTTTTTGCGTTGTGTGCAACTTCAAAATAAGCTTCGCCTTTTAAAATGACTGATCGTTCATTGGTGCCAAATTTGGCCGGGTAACTGATGGTTGAACCTGCATTGAGCCATATTTTGGTGCCATCTTCCAGTTGAACCTGAAATTGCCCACCACGGGGTGTCTGCAGCGTGATCATCGGATTGCCTGTCGCAGTGCTGAGATCGAGATTGCCTGTATTCAGTTGTACCATACCATCCCTATTGATCAGTTTGTCTTGTTGACCCAAGGCAATTACCTCTCCATTGGGAAGGCGGAGTGTAGCTTGGTCATGCCCCGGTTTTATAGCGGCAAACAGTTCGGCAGTATGTTGCGTTTCTTTTTCGGAAAGCTTTTCCTGCGTATACTTATACATTCCAAATGCTGAGCTGAGAATGATGAGCGCTGCAGCAGCATATTTCCATACCGAAATATGTTTTTCTTTTTGTGGAAATAAATTCCGATCCATCGCATCAAGTTGCTCCTGAACAAATTGATCGTCCGGTGTCTCGGATGACCTATTTGCTTTGTGCAGATAGAAGCTATGGATGACTCGCAGTTCTTCGGGGGACGCTGTCCCCGCTTTATATTTTCGGAATAGTTCCTTTATTGTTTCTTTCTCCATTCTTTAGGCCGATAGCCATAAGAAGGCTATCTAATAGTAATGACGGTCGAACAAGTAAAAGGGAGTATGAAAAAATAAAAAAATAATCAGAAAAAAAAGAAAGAACCAAATTTCGTGCGCAGTATCCGTAAGGCGTTGTGTACCTGTTTTTTAATGGTTTTCTCAGAAGTAGATAAGAGCTCACTGATTTCCTTATAACTATGGCCCTGCTCGCGATTGAGTTCAAAAACCTCCCGGGTACGAGGCGACAGTTTGCTCTTTTCCCGTTCGATCATAGCGGCAAGTTCTTTTTCTAACAGGAAGTCATCCGTATAGCAGATACCCTGCTCTATAAAGGATAAGGTATCTTCCCGATATTTTTCAACCACCTCCTGATGGCTAAAATAGTCCAGTATTTTATTGCGGATGGATTTGATCAAATACGGCTCGAGCGACTGGCTGATTTCAATGGATGCTCTTTTATTCCAGAGAACGAGGAAGATGTCCTGAACGATATCCTTGCTAAGTTCGCTGTCTTGGGTCATTCGGTAAGCATGGCGAAACAGGAGTTCTTTATAACGATCGAACAATTCCCTGTAGGCTAACTCATCGTTGGCCTTTACAAGTTGGAAGAGAGTCTCTTCTTTTAAATTGTGGTAATCGTACTGCACCGGGTTGTTGAGTTGATACTAGTTTGTAGAGCTAATTTAGGACATTGTTTTCAAAAATAAAAAACGAAAGTTTTAAAGCCTATCATCCAATTTCGTTTTTACGTCATTTTTGCCTTGTTATGGACCCAATACGCTGATGGTCTCATCCGCCTACAGAAGGGATGAGACCGTAAGCGAGTATCATTTTGTTTTTCTAAGGATCAGCGTGCTAGTAGAAGGGGACAATTCATATCGATTGAATTTATCCTTCTTTTGGAGACCTTCAATTTCATAGCCACTCGCTGGATTGATATTCAGCAATACATGTGGCACAAGAGCTGATTGATTAAGTTTCAAGATCACACTTTTATCCTTTTTATTGTATGTTAGTGTTTCGATTTCTCCGGCATCAGTGGTCAACCACAGATTTTCTTTTGCTAAGAAAATGCGGCTTTTGGAAGCTGTTTTTATGGCTACTTCGATGTGATCTTTATCTTCTTTAAGATTGCCACTAAATGCCAACCAGCCAAATTCTGGATGTTCTATGATATAAGTGCCTGAATTGACAGCATAGCCATAAAACCCAGTGCCGTAATCGCCCGAAATACCATCGTTGGCTAATGTAGACGGGTAGGAATGGAATGCTGCGGGACCAAAACCATCTGCAGTGACATTGGCCAGTGCACCCATCATACCGGCATGCCCCACGCGAAGAAGATAGAAATCATCAGGATGGTCACGGTACTCAGTCAATACAGGGATCGCATTTAAAGCCGAACCATAATGATGTAGCTGACGCTCGATCCGGGATAATTTTCCGCCATAGACAAAATCCCAGTAACGACGGGCACTACCGTTGTATCCCCAATGTGGCACGGTAGGCATATAGGCCAAGATCGCATTTAAGGTAACCCGGGTTTTGTCGTCGAAACCAAAGTAGCGAGACCATAAATAGACTTCTTCCTGTCCCGTTGAGTCCCAGGGCATTTCACTCCCAAAGGGATAAGCAAGGCTTTTCCAATGTTCGGCCCGTTTGCGCATCACTGCTTCCAATTGATTGGCTTCAGCTGTCAGTCCCTCGCGGCGTAAATCATGGAGGATAAGCAAAAAAATGCTACCTTCCATTTGTCCAAATTGGGCGTAATACGGTGCTTTTTCAATCATGGCCATACTAGTTTGAAAAGCACGGTCTAAATAGACATTCCAACGCTCTTCCTCCACAAGATCCTGATAATCGCGGGCGAGACGATACATGACCCAATGTGCAGCCGCTACATGTGGATAGTTGTACGAACGACCAATATCATCCGCTTCTTTTTTCGGCCATGCCGACCAGGTCTTCCAGTTGATGGTTGTCTGGTAGGTGCCTGCTGGCATAGCATCAGGCTCATAATAAAATAAACTTTTGACCACACCGTATTTTTGATCGCCTTCCTTGTGCTGAATACGGCCATACATCGTTTCATTGACGAAACGTTTCAATTTTGCGATCTCTGTGCGATTTGGCTGCAAGATCTGCTTCATAATAGCAGCCAGCCAACTGGCCGCTCCAGCTTCATCGCTTAAACCGGCATACCAAGCGCGTTGCTCTTGGGTGACCAATTTTTTGTCTTCATAATCATAACTGATCACAGCGGGCGACCGTCCAAAAAGGTCTTTGTCATTTTCGTACCACTGGGTGGTCGTTAAAAAATTGCCAAGATCATTGACGACATCTTTTTCGGACTTAATGACTTTATATTGAATAGTTTGTTCGGTGCCATCCTGATAGGTAATGGTCAGGCGTGCACGTCCCCATTGTTGACCTTTGACCTCATAGTGATGCCATTGCTGTGGTGTGTCTTTTAGTTTGCGAAGACTTAGAGCGCCCTCCGGATAGACAGCAATGTTTTTAATGGCTCTGTTGTGCTTGATAAACAATTTGACAGGATTATCTAATGGAACGACATAGCCGGGAGCTCCGATGGCCACAGGTCTGTTATTTTTTAGAAGTGTATTTTCAATTTCTTTGATACTTGGAGCTAGTACAAACTTGAGGGCAAATGTTTTTGATTCATTGGGTTTTAATAGGGTTGAAGTTGGTGTGTTCCATTGTTCTACGCCTTTCCATGCTGTTTCGGCTAGTGCTTTACTGTGGATCATCCACTCATGGAAACCTTCGAACGTAATACTTCTGGGCGTAGGGTCATCAAGTAAGGGGCTGTAAGCTTCAAATCCGGCATTGCCGTAAGGGAGCACCAATAAGCTCGGGCCATTTCCATGCAGATGGTTCACTTGGAGATAACCGGCATCTTTGCCGATATAGGGATCGAAGAATACATTTTGTGCATGCGCCTGGTTTAGATTTTTATAATCCATATTATTATTGAAAGGAAGAGGTATACCTAAAGCCCCGATTTCAATAGCTTGATGGGTGGGATTTGTTAGTTGAAATTTCAGGATAAGATCGCCTCCCACATTCTCCCAGCTGCGCTTAACTTGTAAGGGAATGTCACCTAATGTTGAACTGATGTCAGCAGCAGCTAAGATCGTTTTGGATGGAGCCAATGCGATGACCTTCTTGCGTTCTTTGGCTGAAGAATAATTAGACCAATGTGTTTCTCCCTGACGCTTAAGACTGATGTTTATGTCACCAATATGGAAAAAACCGTTGCGGTCCCGCTTCGCTAACATTTCCACAGGCGTATAATCGAATGCAGCATCACCATGTACCTGTTGAAAAGCTGATAAAGTCTGTGAGTGATTGAGCACCTTTATTTTGAGCTGCGCTAAAGCAAAGCTTTTAGATCCTTGATCAATGCCCAAAGTCGCAGGTTGGCTTTTAGTAGCTTTCCATACGGGATGCTCCTCCTGTTGGCTAAATGCGGAATTGGTCGGCAGGATATAGAGTAAGGTAATGAGGATATAGTAATTATTCTTTAAATTCATTTTGTTAGGTTTATAAATTTATTATTCTTTACGGATCAGAGCGTGAACTAATACAAAGTTGATCGATTAGGATCTTTTTTAATTGCCAGATTTTAACCTAATACATTACGTTTTTGATATTTCTACCGGACGAGTTGTTTTGTAAACTACTAAATACTAAATTTAGTGTATAAATGACGTTTATTAAAAAAACATTTTAACCTTAAACGATTCTAATTTATGAAACCAATTCAAGACCAAGTTCCTATTCCCAAAGATAGGACTGTTTTTATTCAGAAGGATGTGTTGGATAAGTTTTATCTTTATTTGCACCGTCATGAGGAGTATCAGTTAATCTGGATCAAGGAGGGAACAGGACAGCTATTATAGAAACCTTTTTTACGAATAGATTATTAAATGTCAATATCCTGTAAGTAATGATTAAAAGCCGGTTAGTTTGGTGTTTTTATAGTTGCTTTCTTTGAACAAGAAAAATTTAAATTACATAATTAAAGACCAACTATGGCTGAATTAAATTGGAAGGGTGTATACCCGGCAGTATTGACTCCCTTTAAAGAGAACGGTGAGATTGACTTTGATATGTTTGCGAAGAATACAGAAGCACAGATCAAAGCCGGGGTACATGGTATTATCATTGCGGGATCATTGGGCGATGCCGCCGTACTGGATACGGATGAAAAGTTTGAATTATTGACTTTCGCAAGACAGGTTGTTGCAGGCCGGGTACCCGTTATACTGAATATTACAGAAAATACAACAAAAAATGCGGTTAATTTTGCTATTAAAGCAAAAGAACTAGGTGCAGATGGGTTAATGTTATTGCCACCTATGCGCTATCGGGCTGATGACCGTGAAGTTGTCACTTATTTTAAGGCAGTAGCGAATGCGACAGATCTGCCCATACTAATTTATAATAATCCGGTTGATTATGCAGTATTCGTATCACCCGCCATGTTTGATGAATTGAAAGATTGCCCGACGATTGCTGCGGTAAAAGAATCCACCCGGGATCTGACAAATATAACCCGGATGAAAAATCAATTTGGTGACCGCTTTAAAATATTGGGTGGTGTGGATACAATCTCTTTGGAATCAATAGTAGTGGGTGCTGACGGATGGGTTTTTGGTTTGGTGGATGCTTTTCCTAATGAAACTGTTGCAATGTATAATTATGCCGTTAATGGTGATTACGATAAGGCATTGGAAATCTATCGTTGGTTTATGCCTTTGCTGGAACTGGATATTCACCCCAAACTTATTCAATATATTAAGCTCGCAGCAACAGCCGAAGGAATAGGTACTCCGCATCTTCGTGCACCTCGGCTTCCGTTAATTGGCGAAGAAGCGGAAAGGATCCACAAAGTGATTGCTGATGGTATTGCCAGTCGCCCGCGCTTAAATTAAAATCTACGGATTAATAAGCATGTAAAAGCCTGTGGGCGATCAGTGAATACTATTCGCCTAAAGGTTATTTTTATAAAGAAAAAACGGAATAAATAATGAATCAATCAGAAGCATTTTTGGATGAGCGTGTTCGCATGGCCGCAGAAGCATTTCAATTTTTGAAATCTACTACGGTTGCCCAACGTGCCGCTTTTATGCATGCCGTTGCAGATAAAATTGAAGGATTAGGCGCCGAGTTGCTGGAGACTGCCCATGCGGAAACGGCATTGCCTTTGCCCCGGCTTACAGGGGAAAAGGCTCGTACGGTTGGCCAGTGGCGCACTTATGCCAATGCGGTCGCTTCGGGAATTTATGCCGAAGCCCGCATCGACTTAGCAAATAGTGAAACAGGTAAAAGTGATATCCGGAAGTCTAATGTGGGGATAGGGCCCGTTGTCGTCTTTGGAGCAAGCAACTTTCCTTTTGCTTTTTCTACGGCTGGCGGCGATACGGCGAGTGCTATCGGGGCGGGCTGTCCGGTGATCGTCAAGGGCCATTCGGGACATACCCAGACATCGACGATCATGGCTGAAGCAATAACCGCTGTGATCAAAGAAATTGGATGGCCGGAGGGCGTGTTTAGCCATATTCTTGGAAATAATATCGAAGGCACTGATACAAAAATAGGGGCCTACCTGACTGCCCACCCGCTTGTCAAAGCTGTGGGATTTACGGGCTCATATTGGGGCGGGAAGGCCCTGTTTGATATTGCCAATCAGCGGGAAGAACCGATACCGGTATTTGCCGAGATGGGAAGTATCAATCCGGTATTTGCCTTTACACATCTCTTAGCAGATCGCGCAGAAGTTCTCGCGCAGGAATACGCGGCTTCGCTGACTTTGGGTGTGGGGCAGTTCTGTACCAATCCCGGGGTATTCGTAGCGGTAAAAGGGGATGGTCTGGAGCGTTTCAAAAAAGCGCTTGCATCAGCCATCGTTGCTACGGCACCGGCTACAATGCTCAATACAGGCATCTATGCGCATTATGAGAAAAATAAAACAACCTTAAGTAGCCAGGCGGATGTGGCTATCATCGCCGAATCGGGTATAGCTGCTGCCAAAGGGCAGGGAAGTCCTGCTGTGGTCAGTACCTCAGCCAGCAATTTCTTGAAAAACCGAGTATTGAGCGAGGAAGTTTTTGGCCCTTTTGCGGTAGTGGTAGAAGCCGAAAATGATGCTGAAGTATTGGCTATCGCGCGGCAACTTAAAGGACAATTGACGATTACAATTGCAGCGACCAAGGAGGATGTGAAAGAAAATCAGGATATTATTCATGTGGTGAAAGATAAAGCCGGGCGTATCTTATTTAATGGCATGCCAACTGGTGTAGAAGTGGTCTATGCGATGCAGCATGGTGGCCCTTTTCCTTCTTGTACCGATCCGAGGTTTACCTCGGTAGGGCCGGATTCGGTGAAGCGCTTTGTGCGTCCTTTAGCTTTTCAGAATTGGCCAGATGAATTTTTGCCAGAAGAGTTAAAAAATGAAAACCCATTGGGTATCGCTCGCATCGTGGACGGTGCTGTGGTGACAACAAAAAGTATTTAGGATAATTTGTATCGCAACTGATGAAGAAAACATTTTTTTGTATTGATTCCCATACCTGTGGTTGCCCTGTGCGGTTGGTGGCAGGAGGAGCTCCGGTCTTGAACGGAAGCTCAATGATGGAACGCCGGCTGCACTTTATGGAAGAATATGACTGGATTCGGAAAGGATTGATGTTTGAACCGCGCGGTCATGATATGATGAGCGGTAGTATTCTTTATCCTCCAACAGACCCTAATAATGATACGGGCGTGCTTTATATCGAAACAAGCGGATGTCTTCCGATGTGTGGGCATGGTACAATCGGTACCGTGACGCTAGCAATCGAAGAGGGTTTGGTCATTCCAAAAGTGCCGGGTAAGCTGCGTCTGGAAACACCCGCGGGATTAATCCTTATTGATTATGTACAAGAAGGTCCAAAAGTCAAAACGGTTAAGCTGACGAATGTGAAGTCTTTCCTCTATAAAGAAGCACTGACGGTACAGTGCCCTGATCTGGGGGAGATTGTAGCCGACGTTGCCTATGGTGGAAATTTCTATGCCATCATTGATCCTCAGAAAAATTTTGGGGATATCAGTGATTTTTCGGCGAGCCAGCTCATTCATTATGGAAAAATTATCCGTCGCCTACTCAATGAGAAAACAGATTTTATTCATCCCGAAGATGAAAATATATATGGTCTTAGCCATATTCAATGGACCGGAAAACCAACAAAAGAAAATTCTACAGGAAGAAATGCGGTGTTGGTAGGCGAAAATGCATTGGATAGGTCTCCCTGCGGTACGGGCACTTCTGCGCGCATGGCACAGTGGTATGCCAAAGGGAAGTTAAAAAAAGGCGATGAGTTTGTTCATGAGAGTTACATAGGTTCGCAATTCGTCGGTCGTATTGAACAGGAAACGACGATATCCGAGCGGGCGGCCATCATTCCTTCGGTGGAAGGCTGGGCACGAATAACGGGGTATAGTCAGATCATTATTGATGATGAAGATCCCTATAAAGAAGGATTTCAGGTTATGTAATTACTATTAAAATATCAAAAAACGTGTCAACAAAGAATAAAGGAAAAGTTGCTGTCATAGGGGCAGGTATCGCAGGATTGTCTAGCGCGTATTACCTCTTGCGGGATGGCTGGGAAGTTCAGATTTTAGAGAAAGGTGACGGGCAGGACAATTGTTCCTACGGTAACGCAGGAATGATCGTTCCCAGTCATTTCACTCCATTGGCAGCGCCGGGCATCGTGGCACAAGGTGTAAAATGGATGTTGAACAGCAAAAGTCCATTTTACGTCAGACCCGCATTGAATTTTTCATTGATCGATTGGGGATTGAAATTCCTGAAACATGCCAATGAAAAACATGTCCACCGAAATGCAGCCGCGATACGTGATCTGAATCTTGCCAGTAGCCGGTCATATGATGAATTGGCCCAACAGGAAGGCTTTGATTTTGAGCTTAGGCAAAATGGGATTATGATGCTCTACAAATCTAATCATGTCGCACACGAAGAAATTGAGCTGGCAGAAAAGGCCCAAAACTTGGGCCTGGATGTGGAAGTTTTTGATCAAGCGGGTATTCAGGCCTTAGAGCCTAATCTCCGAATGGATACGATCGGCGGTATTTTATACAAATGTGACGGTATCTTATATCCGCCCCAATTGATGAAAATGTTGACAGACTACCTGCTTGCTCATGGCGTGCAGATCAACTATCAGACGGAGGTAACAGGTTTCAGATTTTCAGGCAAAAAGGTCTCCGAAATCGTTACGTCAAAAGGAGCATTTCATGCCGATGAAATTGTCGTAACCGGGGGAGCAGCGCTACCTGCATTGGCTTCGAAACTACACTTGAAATTGCCTTTGATGCCCGGCAAGGGGTATTCTTTCATGTATGATACAACAGACAATAACCGGATGATGCATGCAGCCCTGCTATTGGAGGCTCGTGTAGCGGTGACGCCCATGAATAATCAGATTCGTTTTAGTGGAACCATGGAATTAGGCCCTGCCAATGATAAGATATACCCTAATCGTGTCAAAGGTATCGTCGAATCTATCCCTAAATATTTCCCGGATCTAAAGGTCGATTATCCGAAGGATATCTGGTTTGGTTACAGACCATGTTCACCGGATGGGCTTCCTTATTTGGGCAGAACTTCCAAATACAGCAATGTCAGCATTGCGGGGGCGGGCGGTATGATGGGGCTGAGCCTTGGACCTGCTTACGGAAAAGCTATCACGGCCTTATTGTCCGGCAAAGCCACGGAAACGGATATCTCAGGCTTTAGTCCGGATCGGTTTCAATAGACACATATAAACCGATAAACCGAAATGATGAAGAAAAACAACAATAACCCTAACGTAAAGAAATTTATAGTCATTGGAGTGCTTTGTATGGCTTCTTCGCTAACAGATGCCCAAGATATGGATTTGTATCAACACACCACACCCATTGAGCCTTATATCATCCAGTATCGACATGATCTGCAGGCTGTCAATTATTTTTATGGCCCTATGCCCAAAAATTGGGGATTTCAGCAATCCGCAGCCTCACCCGAGCAGATCAATAGACTGCTCAAGATCGACGATGACTATTTAGCTAAGTTAAGAGCATTTGATTATAAGAAATTGAACACCAATGGTCAGGTCGATTATATCCTACTGAACCAGAAAGTGCAACGACATCAAGAAGAACTCAAAGAAGAATTATCTTCCTACAATCGGCTGAAACCTTACTTACCATTTGCCGAAAATATTCTTCAATTTGAAAAGCAACGTCGTCGAGGTGCTACTGTTGTGGGAAAGGATATTGCCATCTTGCTGGAAAAAACGGGAGATCAGGTTGAAGCAGAAATCCACAAGTTAGAAAATATCGCAGCGATCGAATCCGCAGACGTCAACTTCCTAATCAATATGGTGGAGTCATTGCGAATCCGTTTGGAGAGTGCCTTCGATTTCTATAATGGTTATGATCCTATGTTTACCTGGTGGGTACCCAAATCTTATGAGAGTTTAAATGAAAAACTGATCCGTTATAAAGGTGCATTGCAGGCAAAGAGCAATTGGAAAGTGTTTAATGATGGAAGTAATATTGGCGGGCAGCCGATCGGAAAAGTTGCGCTCAACAAAAAATTGCGGGAGGAAATGATCGCTTATGATGCGGATGAGTTATTGCGTATCGCTGATAAGGAATGGGAATGGTGCGTGGCCGAGTTATTAAAAGCTTCCCGTGAGATGGGATTTGGTGATGATTGGAAAGCAGCACAAGAAAAGGTTAAAAATACCTATGTGCCCGAAGGTCAACAGCCCGGTCTGATCAATCAGTTATATGATCGAGCCCAGGCATTTATCAAACAGCACGACCTGATCGCCATCCCTGAATTGGCGGATGAAACCTGGGGAATGATTATGATGACACCGGAACGGCAATTGGTCAATCCTTTTTTTACGGGCGGACGCGAGATCAGTATTTCCTATCCGACCAATACGATGACCTATGAGCAGAAGATGATGAGTATGCGGGGTAATAATCCGCATTTTTCATTAGGTACGGTACAGCATGAACTCAATCCGGGTCATCATCTGCAGTATTTCATGAATAAACGGTATAAACCCTATCGGGAGCAAAATTTTAATACACCATTTTGGACGGAAGGCTGGACTTTATATTGGGAATTATTGCTCTATAGAATGGGATTTGCAAAGACAGCGGAAGAACGTATCGGGATGTTATTCTGGCGAATGCATCGTTGTGCACGGATTACATTCAGTATTAAATTTCATTTGGGTGAATGGACGCCACAGCAATGTGTTGATTATTTGGTTAATCAGGTCGGTCATGAACCTGCAAACGCACATGGTGAGGTGAAACGATCATTTGAAGGTTCTTACGATCCTTTGTATCAATTGGCTTATTTGATCGGTGGCTTGCAGCTGCTGAGTATCAGTGATGAATTGGTAGGATCGGGGAAAATGTCCTACAGCGAATTTCATGACCGGGTCATCAAGGAAAATTACTTGCCCATGGAGATGCTCAGGGCGGTATTGACAAACCAGCAGCTTGAACCTGACCATCAGGCAAAATGGAAATTTTATAAATTTAAATAAGTGCAATCCAACCCTATATTATGAATAATCAGGAAAATAGTCAAGATTTCAAAAAATCATTGGGTTTATTGGATGCAACCATGCTCGTTGCCGGAAGTATGATCGGTTCGGGGATCTTTATCGTTTCGTCCGATATCGCCCGAAATACGGGTTCTGCCGGTTGGCTGATGGTGGTGTGGTTGATCTGCGGTTTTATGACGCTGGCCGCAGCTTTGAGCTATGGCGAGCTCAGTGCCATGTTTCCGAAAGCTGGTGGCCAGTATGTCTATCTCAAGGAAGCCTATGGGCCAGTGGTCAGTTTTACATTTGGCTGGACTTTTTTTGCGGTTATCCAGACGGCTACGATTGCAGCTGTGGGGGTAGCTTTTGCTAAGTTTACAGCTTATTTGTTTCCGCTACTGGATGAAGATGTCTATCTGCTGGTAATAGGTGACTATCATATTTCATCCGCTCAGCTGTTGGCTATCGCAGTTATTTTGCTGCTCACCTTTATTAATACAGGTGGTGTAAAGAATGGTAAAACAGTACAGACGGTATTGACTTTGATCAAAATATTAAGCCTGGTTTTATTGGTTATTTTCGGTTTTGCGGCTTTCGATCTGGAGGTGTGGAATCAAAATTGGTCTTCAGCCAATAGGTGGGATCTACAACAATTAAATGTGGATGGATCGACAGCAGATTATGCCACCTTTGGTGCGTTTGGCGCCATATCTGCTGCATTGGTAGGGGCTTTGTTCAGTAGTGATTCTTGGCATTCATCTTCTGCGGTAGCAGGCGAGATCAAGAATCCGCAACGCAACATTGGTTTGAGTCTGGCGCTGGGAACGCTGATTGTAACAGTGATCTATATTTTGACCAATTTGATGTATACGGGTGTATTGACGGTCGAGCAGATGGCCAGCGCGCCTAAAGATCGCGTGGCTATGCTGGTAGCGCAAGAAATTTTCGGTCCTGTGGGCATAGCCATCTTGGCAATTATGATTATGGTCAGCACTTTTGGCTGTAATAACGGACTGATCTTGGCTGGTGCAAGGATCTATTATTCCATGGCACAGGATGGTTTGTTTTTTAAAAGGACAGGTACGCTAAATAAGAATGCAGTACCGGCTTACGCGCTGTGGTTACAGGCGCTCGTTGCATCGATATGGTGTCTGACTGGCAAGTATGGCGACCTGCTGGATATGATCACCTGTGTAGTGGTGATGTTTTATGTGCTGTGTATCATCGGCATCTTTTGGTTAAGACATAAGCGTCCGGATGTGCCGCGTCCTTATCGGGCGTTTGGCTATCCTTTTATACCGGCTGTTTATATTGTGATGGGGATTTCGTTTATTATTTTGTTGGTGATCTATAAACCGCAATTTACCTGGCCCGGTATCATTATCACGCTTTTGGGGATTCCATTATACTATGTTGTGAATCAGAAAAAACTAAAGATATAGGCTTACTTATTTTTAATCCTGCCTGGACGCAAAGGAAGGCAGATCAACACATAGGATTTAAAAAATAATACATATGAAGTTAACATTCACAGCTGTTTTATTGATAATATTTCAGCTTACCACAATGGCGCAAGGGACATTGGAGGATTATAAACGTGCGAAAGAGATCAGAAATTCATTTGGCAAGGTGTATCAGGTACCACAGCAGATTGTCTGGTCTGAAAAAGGAGATAGTTTTTCTTATCGGGTGAATCGGAAAGACGGTAAGAGAAGCTTATATCTGGTGGATGCGCTAACGAAAAAGAAAATAGATACCGATGTTGCTGCGATTGAAAAGCAGCTCTCCGCTCAGTTGGGTAAAGAAGTGAAATTAGGCGTTTTGTGGGGAAGGGATCTGAAAGTATTGTCGGCAAACGAGTTTGAGTTTACAGAAGAGAAAGTACTGTGGAAGTGGAATGGGCAGGAGAATAAGTTGAGCAGAGTGCGTGATATTCCTGCAACAGGTAATGACCGTAGATCGGATGGATATTGGGGGGCACGTTGGGACGATGCTAAAGGTGAGCCGGTAGACTCGCCCGATAAGCACTATACTGCTTATATTAAAAATAGTAATGTATATATCAGTAAAAAGGGGGATTCAAAAAGTGAGCGCCAGCTGACCTTTGATGGCAGCCCCGGTGAGTATTACAGTGCCCGTATCCAATGGTCCGATGATTCAAAAAAATTGGCGGCTTCAAAAGTGAGAAAGGCTGAAATCAGACAGTTGACTTTACTGGAATCTTCGCCAACTGATCAATTACAACCTAAATTACAAACCCGAGACTATAATAAACCCGGTGACGCGTTGTCACAATATTATCCAACGATTATTGATGTGATAAATGGTCGACTAATCACGGTAGATCCTGCTCAGGTAGCCAATCAATTTTCATTGTCTGCACTGGTATGGAAGGCAGATCATAGTGGAATCACATTCGAATATAACCAACGTGGTCATCAACGATACGATGTGATGGAATTGAGTGCTGTGGACGGAAAAACCAGAGCAATTATTTCAGAACGTAGCGCAACATTTATTGATTATAGCGGAAAGAAATACAGGAATGATCTCAAAAAAACAGCCGCCATCATCTGGGCTTCGGAACGTGATGGATGGAATCATCTGTATTTGTTTGATGCTAAAACGGGGGCATTGAAACAACAGATTACAAAAGGTAATTGGGTGGTGCGTAAAGTTGTCAACGTGGATGAGGATAACAAAAAGATTATTTTTGAGGCGAGTGGTATGCATAAGGATGAGGACCCGTATCTTATCCACTATTATACGATTGGTTTTGATGGCAAGGGCCTGAGAGAACTTACGACAGAAGCCGCCAATCATCAGGCAACATTCAATCCTGATCATTCTTTATTTGTCGATCTTTACTCTCGGGTTGATCAGGCCCCGCGGGCGGTATTACGTAGGGTGGCAGACGGACAGATCGTGATGGATTTGGAACAAGCGGATATTTCGGATCTGGAAGCTACGGGATGGCGCAAACCTGAAGTGTTTAAATCGCTGGCCCGCGATGGCAAAACAGATATCTGGGGCATTATAGTCCGGCCACGAAATTTTGATCCAAACAAAAAATATCCTGTGATCGAGTATATCTATGCTGGTCCACATAGTGCTTTTGTCCCCAAATCATTTTCTGCTAATCCGGCAGGGCTCGCTGAGCTTGCAGAGCTGGGTTTTATCGTTGTGCAGATCGATGGAATGGGAACATCCAATCGCTCAAAGGCATTTCAGGATGTTGCCTGGAAAAATCTTAAGGATGCAGGTTTTCCCGATCGTATTGCTTGGATGAAGGCTGCCGCGCTTCAATATCCATATATGGATATTGAAAAAGTGGGTATCTATGGTACTTCTGCCGGCGGACAGTCTTCTGCCGGAGCGCTTTTGTTTCATCCTGAGTTTTACAAGGTTGGGGTTTCATCCTGTGGCTGCCATGATAATCGTATGGACAAAATATGGTGGAATGAACAATGGATGGGCTGGCCGATCGGACCTGAATATGCAGCTTGTTCTAACATAGAAAATGCGTATAAATTAGAAGGAAAGTTGCTCTTGATCGTAGGGGAGCTGGATGATAATGTGGATCCGGCATCGACTTATCAGTTTGTCAATCAGTTGATCAAGCATGGTAAGGATCATGACTTCATTATGGTCCCGGGGATGGGACATGCTTCTGGTGGTGATTTTGGAGAAAAGAAACGCCGCGATTATTTTGTCAAACACTTACTCGGTGTGGAACCTCCGGCTTGGACGGCTTATTAACGAACAAAAATCGAGCTTTCGAGCTCATAAAGTGATAGAGATGAAAAGTTATAGAGTTTTTTTACGTTTTATCTTCATTGCCACAATCCTAACGAAAGGGATCAGCCCGGTACAGGCACAAAGTGGTGATCAGATATTGGATGGAATCGGCGAAACGGGAATGATCGCGCGATATGTCTTTAATGGCGATCTGAAAGATTGGTCCCGCAACAATTTGCATGCTACTGCTGGCCAAAATGCTACATTTATCAACGATAAGCGCTTTGGAAAAGTACTGTCATTGTCGGGTGAAAAAAATGATTTTGTCCAGATCCCTGCCGACGCATTGACTGATATGGAGTCGCTGAGCATCTCGGGTTGGGTTTATCTGCGTTCGGAGAAAAAAGGCCAGGTTGTTTTTGACTTTGGAAAAGATATGCATAAACATTTCTTCGCCGCTCCTTCCGGGACAAATCTACAGGAAGGTTTCCAGAGCTTGATTACTGCAGGAAAAAATAATCAAAAGGGGGCTGTTTCTCCAGCATTAGCATTGAATAAGTGGGTTTACCTGACGATCGTGGTGGATATTCCGGCTAAAACGATGGTGACTTATGTGGATGCGGTGCCTGTTGGTGAATCTAAGCAGATACCGCGTGAGTTGACCGAAGTTTTTGGATCTTCTGGAGATAAGAACAAGCTGTATATCGGGAAATCACTGCTGGCAGGATCTCCAGCCTTCGATGGCATGTTGCATGATTTTCGCATCTACCGTGTTCCGTTGAGTAAAAATCAGCTTACTGCGATTTATTCCAATTCACAACGTGGGGTAAGTAATCGCGCCGTAAATGTGACCAAAGTGGAAGACAACCTGCCTGAGTTTCCATTGACCCGGGCGCAACTCTATAATGCTTACTTGCTTGCAGTGCCAGATGTGCAGGTGGAAACGGCATTAGGCGATTTACCACGTTTACCAAGTTATGTCCAAGGAACTTATAAGGAGGATATCGTTGGTCCTAAAGTGCGGGTATTGTGGCCTTCACCAAATGATAACAGTACCGTCTTGGAAGCTGGACGTTATACCATTACAGGACGGGTTCCGGGAACGGATTTACAGCCTAAAGCAATCGTGACCGTTAAACCAAGTAAGACCACTGCGGCACCACGGTTGAAGTTGGCAACTTTTGGACTGAATCAGGTCTCCTTACAAGCGGATGCACAAAATCAACAAACAAAATTTATTGAAAATCGAGATAAATTTATAAAGACCTTGGCGACCACCGATCCCAATTCTTTTCTCTATATGTTTCGTGATGCATTTGGGAAACCGCAGCCTGAAGGGACCAAACCTTTGGGGGTATGGGATAGTCAGGATACCAAGCTCAGAGGCCATGCGACGGGGCATTATTTGACTGCGATCGCACAGGCTTATGCGAGTACGGGATATGATAAAACATTGCAAGCCAATTTTGCCGAAAAAATGACCTATATGGTCAATACCCTATACGAACTGGCTCAATTGTCGGGCAATCCGCAGCAAGCAGGTGCTGTGGGTACAGCTGACCCCACTGCCGTACCTTATGGTCCTGGTAAATCAGCTTATGACTCGGATCTGAGCCGGGAAGGTATCCGGACGGATTATTGGAATTGGGGGGTAGGTTATATCAGCGCGTATCCGCCAGATCAATTTATTATGTTGGAAAAGGGAGCGAAATACGGGGGACAGAAAACACAAGTTTGGGCGCCCTATTATACCTTGCATAAAATTTTGGCCGGATTAATTGATATCTATGAAGTGAGCGGTAATGAAAAAGCACTTCAGGTGGCCACGGGGATGGCAGATTGGGTGTATGCCCGCCTTAGCAAGCTGCCCAAGGAAACGCTGATACAGGTATGGAATACGTACATTGCCGGCGAATTTGGAGGAATGAATGAGACAATGGCGCATCTGTACCGAATCACCCATAAGGAACACTATTTGAAAACCGCACAAATGTTTGACAATATCGATATGTTCTTTGGCAATGCGCAGCATGCACATGGACTGGCCAAGAATGTCGATACGTTTCGCGGACTGCATGCCAATCAGCATATTCCGCAGATTGTGGGCAGTATCGAACTCTATCAGGTTTCGGATCTACCTGAATACTACCGCGTGGCAGACAATTTTTGGTACAAGGCTGTCAATGATTATATGTACAGCATAGGTGGGGTTGCCGGTGCGCGCAATCCGGCTAATGCGGAAGTTTTTACAGCAGAGCCCGCCACCTTATATGAAAATGGTTTTTCTGAAGGTGGGCAGAATGAAACATGTGCAACTTACAATATGCTTAAATTAACGGGCAACCTGTTTCTTTTTGATCAACGTGCTGAATATATGGATTACTACGAACGTGGACTGTATAACCATATTTTAGCTTCTGTTGCTGAAAATACGCCGGCCAATACGTACCATGTACCACTAAGACCCGGATCAATAAAGCAATTTGGGAATCCCAATATGACAGGCTTTACCTGTTGCAACGGTACTGCCATCGAGAGCGGTACCAAACTGCAGCATAGTATTTATTTTAAAAGCAAGGATGATCAGGCTTTATATGTCAATCTATTTATTTCTTCTACGTTGGAATGGACTGAACGTCAGATAACTGTAACGCAGAAGACGAGCTTTCCAAAACAAGACGAGACAGAGCTGACCATAAAAGGAAATGGCCAATTTGATCTTCATGTCCGTGTACCCGGCTGGGCAACCAAAGGATTTTATGTGACTATCAACGGTAAAGAGGAAAAAGTACAGGCACAGCCGGGAACTTATTTGAAATTGAGCCGCAATTGGAAGAATGGTGATCGCGTCACGCTGAAAATGCCTTTCCAGTTTCATTTAGATCCGGTCATGGATCAACAGAATATCGCCAGTTTATTTTATGGACCGATCTTGTTGGCGGCTCAAGAACCCGAAGCGAGAAAAGACTGGCGTAAGGTGACTTTGGATGCGAAGGATATCAGCAAGTCTATTACAGGGGATCCGCAACAGTTAGCGTTCAAGATTGATGGAGTGGATTTTAAACCATTTTATGATACCTATGGACGACACTCGGTTTATCTGGATGTTACCTTAAAATAAATGCAATATATGCTAAAAATTTCGAGGGGTACTTTGCTTGACGAAGTACCCCTTTATCATAAATATAGAAGATGAAAAAAATATTCTTTTTTGCCTTTTTCGCCCTTGTAATGGGAACTGGATCTGCTCAGTCGTTGAAAAAGCATCAAGTAGCTCATGCTTTAAACCCTTTGTTACCGGGGTATTTCGCTGATCCTACAATCAAAAAAATAGGCGATACGTATTATATCTATGCGACGACGGATGGGAATGGCTGGGGAGCTGGTCCATCGCAGGTATGGACCTCCACAGATTTTAAAAATTGGACGATACAGCCGATGAACTGGCCGAATACCCATTGGTACTGGGCTCCAGATATGACAAAAGGCTATGATGGTAGGTACTATTTATATTATAGTCAGCCCGTTGAAATATTCGGTGCGGTATCGGATACACCGACCGGTCCTTGGCAATCTCTGGCGGATCATAATAAATCTATTATACCCAATTATATGATTCCGGGAGTGATTACCTTGGATGGCCAGACGTTTACTGATCGCGATGGACGAATTTATATGTATTGGGGTACCTGGGGTATTTATCCGGACCACGGATGCGCTGTGGGTTTAATGCGTCAGGACATGAAGAGTTTTGAAAAAATAGAGTTGATTCCCAATACGGTGGCAAAGGAATTTTTTGAAGCACCATATATGTTTGAACGCAGGGGTATATATTATATGATGTATTCATCTGGGCATTGCGAAGACCACACCTACCGCGTACAATATGTAAAAAGTAAGGTCGGACCGATGGGACCCTTTGAATATCCTACTGCTAATCCGATATTGGTGACAAATGATGACGGTACAATACATGGTCCGGGGCACCATAGTGTGCTGGAAGAAGGGGGGCGCTACTACATCGTGTATCATCGGCATAACAATCCGCATTCAGGTGGTGGTTTTCACAGGCAGATTGCGGTAGATGAACTATTCTTTACGCCGGAGGGCGATATCCAAAAAATTGCTCCTACACATCAGGGAATTACTGATCTTATCAAATCAAAAGCTAATCCCGAGGATCGGGCTTTTGGAAAGCCTGTAACGACTTCTTCTTTTTACAATGATGATTTTAGGCCCTCTTTTTTGGTTGATGACAATAACGGAACTTTATGGAGAGCAAAAGACAATCATCAACCCGCTTGGCTCATGATTGACCTGGAAAAAATAACGGCAATACAGACTGTGGCCATTCAATTTGAATATCCGACCTATGCTTACCAATATCGGATCGAAACTTCTACGGATGCTAAAAATTGGGTGACTTATGAGGATCAGTCGCAGAATAACCGTTGGGCTAGTCCCGTATTGTCGCATGGCAAGGCCGAGGCGAGATATGTACGTGTACAGGTATTGAATACACAATTAGCAGGTCTACCTCGAGGAGTATGGAATATTAAGGTTTATGATAAAGCCCTGAAGCAAGAAACAATATGGTCTGCGCCGCAAAATATGGCTCCGATTGATACGACTTTTGGTTCTTTAGTCCATTTGGATGCGCTGGACTATAGGGAAGGCGAGCGTATGACAACAATCCACAACAAGGGGATATTAAAAGGAAGTTTTAAGAGTGAAAAACCGGTTTATGTCAAGAACTACCAAGGGAAGAAAGCTTTCTTCTTGAATGGTTCCACATCACTTCGTTCGACATTTGCAGTCCCGCAATCGTTAGCCGGTAATAGTCCCTACACGGTATCGATGCGGATCAACAATCCCTTAATAGATCGATTTGAAAACGTGGTGGCTTGGTCTAAAGGGAATCAAGATATCAGCAAAGCGATGTTCGGATACGGAGCAGATGCTCAGCGGGGTGCTGTCACTCATGGTGCCTGGCCAGATATGGGGTTTAAGAGGTTGCCGGTAGCGGATCAATGGCACCATATTATCATCTCATTTGACGGTTACATGGAACGTATTTACGTCGACGGGCAGTTGCAACAAGAAGAAAATAGAATGTTGTTTGTTAATCCAGCCGATTATTTTGTGGTTGGAGCTTCGGATTTGCTGGATCAACATTTTTCGGGTTATCTGGCAGATTTTAAGGTTGCCAATGTGGATTTATCCGCTACTCTATTAAAGGAAAAGAATGCTTTTTATCCGCCTGAAAATAGGTCTTTCGTCATACAGACGGATGATCTTGCTATCGGTAAAATCAACAAGATTCGAAATCAGGGGTTCAGTAGTCACCATGATATCATGATTAAACAGGGAGAAGTGCTACTACAGGGCAATCGGACCGCCATAAAAATGGATGAATTGAAAGATTCGGTATTGTCGTGTATTATTGCTCAACCGTCCCATACCTTAGTTTTTGATTGGTTTGATGGCCAGGCTTGGAATCATGGTTTGGCAGTACATGATCAGGGGAAGACTGCATTTTATAACAATGGTAAACATACACCGGTGAAGCAGATGAATAAACTGTTGCAGATAAAAAATAATCAAGTTGAACTGAAACATGCTGTTCATTTTTTTAGCGCTTACCCTGAAAAGTTTTCTTTAGATCAGGTTCACGAAAATTATCAGATCTGGAAAGCTAAAAGTGCAACGGATCTGAAAGATTATGTCCCGGTTACAGCGGGCAAACCGTCTTGGATAAATGATAGCAATCTATTTGTACAGATCGTTGGCGATCGATCAGGCTTAGTATATTTATTTTCTACAGATCATTACCATTCAGGTTGGATTCAAGAGCCTTATCATTTATTCGATCAAGCACATCTGGGCAAGACTATCTCAGTTTTTGCAAAAGATGAGTTCGGAAATGTGAGTAAAGCATTGGTAGTCGATATTCCGAAGTCAAAACCGCCGTTGATCGCTCCATCTGTTAACCAGATATTTAGTTTGGGGCAAAAAGAAATCTCCTATTGGGATGCTTATCAAGCTGGGGCATATCCAGATAGTACACAGGTTCGCATAAACGGGGTTGGTGGACAATGGACACTGGGGTCCAAAAACACAAAATGGGGAGATAAGGCGTTGTTACCTCCATTTGTGTATAAAGAATTGGAAGGTGACTTCACCATTCAAGTTTATGTAAAAGATGTCGCTGGACTTGCCGCAAAAAACCGTATGTCCAGTGAAGCTGGTATCATGATACAGGCGGGTGAACAATCCAATTCTTATATCAATAATACAGTATTAACGGGCTGGAATTTGGGTAATCTAGCGCGTAGCATAGGCCATCAAACACATCAAGAAGGAAATAATGGAACGGGATTACAGTTTTTTCCTTATCTCCAAGTACAAAAGATAGGTGATTATTTCTTCATGCGAAGTTCACAGGATGGTATTTCCTGGATTGATCTGCCCAATACACCGTTTCTGCGTACAGATTGGGCGGGACAGAAACTGCGTGTGGGCTTGTACCAGATAGCGACCAATAATCAGGATGGATATGGTTTATTTGAAGATATCAGAATATGGCAATACTAGTTTTATGGCTTTTCCTTGATTGCCTTAATCAATAATAACAACTTCATCAACTTGTTGAGATGCTTCTGCAATCTATGGGGCAAGAGCTTCCGGTGGTGCGATCCTGATCACGACCAAAAAAGGTATAGCAGCGTCGCATTGTCTATGAAGCATTTGCGACGCTTTGGCTAAAAAACGGTGATCAATGGTTAGTTTATAAGGATGCGAAGGGCTAATTATTTACTATGTTTATGATTTTACCTTATACTGTTGAAAATATGAAAATCATTGATAAAGAAACGATTGATACTGTCCTTAAATATGATAATTTGATTGAAGCGCTGCGCCAGGTTTTTCAATCGACGTTTACGATGCCTGTCCGGCATCATCATTTTTATCAAAATACTGAGGGAATTGAAAATACGCTTATTTTGATGCCCTCCTGGACAGATACTTATATCGGAATCAAACAGGTTGTTGTCGCTCCCGGGAATCATAACAAAAACCTACCGGCAATACATGCCCTGTATACCTTGTTGGATGCAGTTACCGGAGAGTTTTTAGCGCAGATGGACGCTGCAGGGCTGACCTCGCGGAGGACAGCCTGTACTTCTGCTTTAGCGGCTTCTTACTTAGCACGGGAAGACTCAAAAACCTTGTTAATTGTTGGGGGTGGGAAAGTTGCACAACATCTTGCGCAAGCACATTCGGTTGTCCGTCAGTATGACCAAATTTTGATCTGGACAAGAAATGCATCGAAAGGTGCAGATGTGGTATCCAGCTTACAGCAGATCGGGTTTAGTAAGGTGCTATATGCCGATAATTTGGAAGAAGCTGTGCGTAGGGCAGATGTGATCTCTTGCGCAACCCTAAGTCATGAACCTTTGGTAAAAGGAGAGTGGATAAAGGCAGGTACACATCTGGATCTGATTGGATCCCATACGCCTAAAACACGCGAAGTAGATGATATGGCTATATTGAAGAGTAGCATATATGTAGATTCAAGAGCAGGTGCGTTACATGAGACGGGTGAGTTGGCGATTCCGATTGCATCAGGAATTCTTGATCCCAACAGTATTAAAGGCGATATCAAAGAGCTTTGTTGTGGCGAGATTATGGGACGATCATCTTTGAACGAAATCACTTTATTTAAGTCGGCGGGATTAGCGATAGAAGATTTGGCGGCGGCTTTGCTTGTCTATCACTCCGCCGATCGTATAGGCTAGACCAGCTGGCTCACCAATATGTCCGGTTCATCACTATATTTCATTACGTTACCTACGTCGGCGAGTGTAATCTAAAGGATCAAATCATAATATATATTATGACAGAATATTTATTTTAAAAAGATCAAACTATTTTCATCCTGATTGTGTCCACTAAACGGATATGTATAAAGAATAATAAGGTATACGTAGGATTAAAGGATAGTTTTATTAAGGTCGGAACAGCAATTGATCCGGCCTTTTTTGTTTTAAAGGTATTAAAGCATAAAAAACGCTTGAATCGGGGAGATGCAAGCGTTTTAAACTAACCAATTATAAACCTAAATTATGAGTCTAAACTAATACACATTTTGTGCCAAATTGAACCGCATGACAAAACTACAGTCATCTTAAAGCATCATGGAGCATTTCAGATACCACTTACTTTTTAAAAGAACTTTTTTATGGTTTCAGATCGCAGCATATCACCAAAGATTTAGATATCGACGACGGCTTTGCGCTTTAACTTGTTATTACTAACTTTAGGGCAGGTAACCTCAACTTGATCGTTTTACTTGAAAAACATAGCTTATACAACGGAATCGGAGATGCTGCTTCGCCTGAAAGCAGGTGATCAGCTGGCATTGGAGGAGCTGATGAGCCGATACAAAGGTCCGCTGGCTTTGTCCATGTCGCGTTTGATCAAGTCCCGGGAGGATATCGAAGAGCTCTTGCAGGAACTATTTTTGCGAGTCTGGAAAAATAGGGAAAATCTGGACCCTGAGCGTTACCTGGGTTATCTGTACAAGATAGCCCAAAATTTGGTCTACGACCGATTGCGCAAAGCTGCACGTGAAAAACGGCTGTCTGTTGATTATTTCGCTCATATTATAGAAGCGTATTCCCATATTGAAGAGGGGATCTTTGACAAAGAGCTGCTAGCGGTGCTGCAACGCGGTATCCAGCAATTGCCCGAACAGCGCCGAAGGGTTTTTGAACTCTGCAAAATAGAGGGCAAGAGCTATGAAGAGGTAAGCCAGCTTTTATCCATTTCGGTCGCCACAGTAAATTCCCATATCACCAATGCGAATGCCTCGATTAAGGCTTATTTCAAACAGCATCCAGAATTAGCGTCGATGGTATTGCTGGTATTTTTATTTGCGAATATCGCCCCGGATACGCTCAAAACACCCCTATTTTAAATTTCGTTTTAAACGACTCGTTCGGACAGCGCGACATACCTCAGGGCTGTGCCATAATTTTTTTTACTTTTTTTCATATCGTTTCATTGGTTTGTTCATTTCGTTCGTATTACTAAATAAAAAGAGCTATGCAAACTTCCCGTTTTTCCGAATTGTTTGAAGGCTATCTGGCGAATACATTGACTCCAAAGGAAATGTTGGAGCTGGAGCAATTGATCGTGGACGAACAAAACGATGCGCAGCTGCGCCAGCTGATTGGACAGGAATTTAAAACTGTGCCTACCGCCGGAGAGCAACTTAATGGCGAAGATAATTGGTTGCAGGGGCTGGAACAAAAGGTCTTGCAGACGATTCAAAAGCCGAAGCCAACGAAAATAATAAGCTTTCATAGCAAGTGGATCCGGCTTGTAGGAGCAATTGTCCTGTTGGCGGGACTGGGGCTTACTATACACTATCTGATCAATAACGATGCGAGCGCACCGAAACAGGCCACTGTTTTACCGGGCGGAAATAAAGCAACCATCAGACTGGACGATGGTACGCAAGTGAACCTGAGCGAAAGTCAGTCTGAAATTGTACTGGGCCAGAAACTGGCTTATGCAGATGGATCATTGGTCCAGGGGCTAGCAGCCGAGAATGTGAGCGGACAAAATATGGTCATTGATGTCCCGAAAGGGGGGATGTACAAAATTGCGCTTCCCGATGGATCAAAAGTCTGGCTCAATGCGGATTCACGTCTGCGGTATATCGCTGATCCGACTGCCGAAACCCGGACGCTGGAACTGGAAGGGGAAGCTTATTTTGAAGTTGCACACCGCTATCTGACAAAAGGTAAGGAAAAAATACTACAACCTTTTGTCGTGCATACCCCGGGTCAGACCATCAAGGTGTTGGGTACCTCATTTAACGTCACGGCTTATAGCGGTGAGCCAGATCGGACGACCTTGGTTGAGGGCAAGGTGGAGCTATCGCTGCCGGATGGATCCAACAAACAATACCTTAAACCAAATCAGCAAGCCACTATCCGCGGAGGGACAATCACAATTGCAGATGTCGAAAGTTTGGGTTATGTCTCCTGGAAAGAGGGTACATTCAATTTTTCGGATGAATCGCTGGAGATCATCCTAAACCAGGTGGCGCGCTGGTATGATATTGATGTTGACTACGAGGATGCCAGCTTAAAGAAATTGAAATTTGAGGGCATCGTACCGCGGTATAAAAATATGGAAACATTGCTGAAAATTCTGGAAAAGATCGGAGATGTCAGATTTGAACTCAAAAGTAGGCGACTGCATGTCAAGAAAAAATAAACTATCATAAAAAGACAAACAATAATAAGAAACCTAAAAACCAGATTGCCTATGAAATAAAACGATGGAAGAAAATGATAAGATGGCGAACCGGGCAATAATCAGGGGCGTTTGCGGCGCCCCCGATCGATACTGTCAGTCGTGATCAAAACTATCTTGAACAACACATTTTAATACCTAACTAACCAACACAAATGTATAAAATAAACAGGAAAGATGTACATTGGTTACCTAACCGAACCAAAACGTGTATTATGAAAACAGCAATTACCGCTATAATTTGCAGCTTGTTTTTGGTCCATATCAGCGCCAAGACGGCCGCGCAGATGGTGACGCTCAGGCACACAAAAATTACGCTCAAGGAGGCCTTTCGGGAGGTCAACAAACAGACTGGCTACCACTATATCTGGTCCGCACAGAAAGTAGAGAGCAACAGAAACATAACCGTCGATATTAAAAATCAACCACTCCAGGAGGCTATCCAGTCCATTTTACAGGGCTTGCCGCTAACCTATGAGCTTGAGGGCAAGCTGATCATTATCAAGGAACAGCAGGCTACGGCCGAAAGAAAGCCAACCGTGGTGCAGGATGATATGAGCGTTCGGGGACGGGTGACCGATTCACTCAATAACGGTCTTTTGGGGGTGACTGTTAAAGTACTTTCGGCGGATCTGAAAATAGTGAAATACGCCAGTAGCAACGGCAGCGGAGAAATTTATATCGAACATGTGCCCAAACAAAGTTATCTGGAGTTTTCATTGCTGGGCTACCTGCCGCAGCGGATAAAAGCAACTGAAAATTTTGGAACGGTACGCTTGCGGCAGCAGAGCCAGTACCTGGAAGAACTGGTCGTGGTGGGCTATATGAATAAGAAGGCCTCTGAAGTGACAGGCGCAGTGCAGCAGGTCAGCGGGGATGTCCTGCGCAGCAGTGTCACCTCATCCAATGTGCTATCCATGTTAAAGGGCAAAACCACGGGCTTGTATATCACGGAGACATCGGGTGAGTCCGGTGCAAAAGGCCAGGTGGTCGAGCGGGGGCAATCCTCCATGACGACACCTACCAACAGCTATCTGGGGCCACTGATTGTGGTAGATGGGATAATCACCAATTACCAGGCTGTGCAGGATGCTGTTAACCCGGCCGATGTAGAAAATATTTCGATCCTGAAAGATGCTTCTTCGACAGCGATATATGGTTCACGGGCGGCACAGGGTGTCATTGTCATCACGACCAAACGGGGCTTGTCGGGCAAGAGTACAGTCGACGCGCATATTCAATATGGGATTATCCAGCCAAAACGCGACCTCCGCTTTATGAACACAACGGAGCTCATCGGTTTTATGGATCAGCAGATGCGCCGCTATTGGGAGCAGACAGAATCTATCCGCAAGACTTTTCCTGACGTAAATGATTTTATCCGCGAACGCCGTGTATATACCGATGCGGACCGTTCGCGCAATTTTAACTGGGAAGACGCTATTTATAGCAACGGCAATCTGCGCAACACCGAAGTGAGCGTCCGGAGCGGGACCGAAAAGACAAAATTTTATGCCGGTATTGGCTGGTTTAAAGAGAATGGTGCTTTATATGACAATTCTTTTGACCGTAAAAGCCTGCGCGTCAATGTCGATCATGCTGTATCGCGCAAATTTCACACAAGCCTTAACCTCAGTACCATCGTGGACCGCACCTCAAGACGCAATGGCGTCCCTGAACTGTATATGATCCAGCCTTTTATGTCGCCCTACGATGAACAAGGCAATTTGCTGGATAGTCTACAGCTTAGACAGTCGAGCAACTATGGGCCAGTCGCGACAAGTTGGATGCAAAATTTCCTTGCCGAAACGGACTATGACAACACACGCTTGACGAATGTGCAAAATCACCTCGGCAGTTTACGCTTGCGCTATGATATCTTGCCGGAACTAAGCATCCAGAGTACCAATTCAATCAATTATATGGGCACAAATATCAACTCTTATTTTGATCCAAGATCATTTTCGGGGCGGTATGGTGGCTTTCCCTATTTATTCCGGCCGGGCATGACCGTGCCAAATGGAAGCTTGGATCTGGACGATACAAAGATGGTCGACTATCTGACATCCAATACATTGAATTACCGGAAGAATTTTGGACAACACAACCTATCTGTGCTGATCGGACAGGAGTGGGGCAAACGCACGACGGAGTTATCTACGGTCAATATGAACGATCTACTTGCTGGTGAAAGAAATATGGGGGCGGCAAAAAGGTTTGGTAGTGCAGTAGACCTAGCCTATTCGCGGCCTTATTCACCGGTCGGAGCTTATCGCGAAAGAGCGACATTTTCGGTATTCGGACAGGCCGATTATAGCTATAGACAAAAATATCTGGCCTCAGCGTCGGTGCGGACAGATGCAACAACCAATTTCGGACGGGACAAAAGGTATGGTACTTTCTATTCCCTGAGTGCAGGATGGATGCTGTCTTCGGAAGATTTTCTAAAAGATGTCAAAGCGATAAATTCACTCAAATTGCGTGCTTCGTACGGGACTTCGGGGCGCGATCTGGGGGACGGCTATCTGAATACGACCTTCTATGCGACAGGAAATGGCAGCACCCTCTTTCGTTATGAGCAGGAGGCTAATACCGGTGTCCGCATTTCGCAGCTGGCAAACCGCCTCATCTCCTGGGAAACGCTATACAATACCAATGTAGGAGTGGATGCCCTATTATTTGGCCGTTTGGGCATCACTTTCGATATGTATCATAAGCGAAGCGATGGACTGCTTCAGAATGTATTATTGCCTTCAGCCCAAGGTTCATTGGCTCAATATCAAAATGTTGGGCAAATTGTCAATAAAGGTCTGGAATTGATGCTCAACGCACACCTGATCAAATCAACCGATTTTAACTGGCATAGTAGCCTTAATTTTAGCCTCAACAAAAATAAAACTACAAAACTCTATCAAGACTCGCTACTGGATGGCTATTCGCTCGCTTACTACCGGAAGATCGGTGAGGATATTAACGTGATCAAGGCTGTAGAGTATGCCGGTATCAATCCGGATAATGGCAATATGCAGCATTACAACTATGTCAATGGTGAAAAAACAATCGTGGAGGGACTCGGAGCCACAAGTGATCTGCGCAACTGGCAGCCGATAGGTTCGGCTACACCAAAGTTTTTTGGCGGTTTTACCAATACTTTTCAATATAAAGCATTTACCCTGAGCGCCGAATGGTGGTTTCAGTATGGCAATTATTTGATGATGAATATTGTCAATAATTTCCAGAGTCCGACATTGCCAAGACAGGGCCGCAATAATATCGCATTCGGCGAAAACCAGCATATATGGAAAGGGCCGGGCGATACCGAGGCCAACTATCCGGATATATTCAGCACGGATCCCAATGCCTGGACGGCGCTGACTTACCGCTCGTCCAGAATATGGGGAAATGGCAGTCATGCCCGTTTGCGTAATGTGCGGTTGGCTTATAGCTTGCCACAGCATATCCTAAAAAGTATAAAAATGACAAATGCAACCGTCTATGTCAGCGGTGACAATCTGCTGGTCATTAAAGACAAAGATTTTGTGGGTGCGGATCCCGAAGGGGCTACACTCGGTGGAAATTCTTTTGGCGGCGTAGGCGCTGGATTTGCAAATCCACGACGTTTTTTATTGGGGGTTCAAGTTACGTTTTAATTATTTACAGATGAAAATCAGATCTATATACCGATATCATAGAAATAGAAGTCTTTATTTTCTAGTCAGCATGCTTGTCGCTGGATTGACAAGCGGCTGTAATAAGCAACTGGATGAGCTTCGTCCGCATAACGTTATTTTTGAGGATATCCAGTTTGAGCGTCCCGAAGGCTATAGCAAGGCCGTGGTGGGAGCTTACAACCTGGTGGCCGGTGGTGCGGTAGCATCTTCCTTTAACTATAATGATATGCTCATCTTTCTCTCAGAAGCAAAAGGCAACACGATCAGGGCGCTGGATGCGGAGGTAAACAAGAATACGGATGTGTTTGACTATGCCAACTCCAGTACAAAAGACCGCTCGCATACCTACGAGTTTTGGCGCGGAAGTTACACACTACTGCTGCACCTCAACAAAATATTGGGCCATGTGAAGGCGGGTGAAACAAACGCTGAAATCTTACAGGCAAAGGCCGATGCTTTATTTTTACGGGCTTATGCCTACTTTAACCTGGTACGTCTCTATGGTAAACCTTACCATCAATCACCTGGCGAATCTCTCGGAGTGATGCTTATTCTAGATGACAAAATCGGCCCTGAATTTGCTCCGAAAAGAGCCTCCGTACAGCAGGTGTATGCACAGATTGTGAGTGATCTGGAAACAGCAGCTCCGCTATTCGCACAAAAGAAATCAAACAGCTATGGTAGCAAATATGCTGCCTATGCGCTGCTGTCCAGAGTATACCTGTATATGGGTGGAACTGTCGATAATCCGGTCGCAGGTGCCAACCAGAAAGCTGCAGAATATGCCGACAAAGTGATCAAAGAAGGCGGTTATCAGCTTTTGCAGGATCAAGCTTATCTTGATTATTATAAAACCAATAACATAAACAACAAAGAGGACATCTTTGCGGTGAATATAGACTATTCACAGGGGTTGATCAGCAATTATTTTGCGATGCCCTCTCGGATAGGTTATACCGGCGGCTTATATCGCCCTTCTCCGTATTTGTTGTCCTTGCTGGAGGCCGACGACAAGCGAAATAGCTTTTACGTCAACAATGTAACACCGGGATATCCCGAGGATACACGGGCGGTGTCAAAATATATGATCCGGTATGAATCACTTTATACTTTTTCACCTTTTCGTTACCTACGTCTGGCCGAAATGTACCTCAATCGGGCGGAGGCTTATGCAAAGCTAAACAATGGGGCTGGTGCATTGAGCGATGTCAATACAATCAGACGGCGGGCAGGACTGGCTGCTTTATCGGGGCTGGAAGGTAAAGCATTGCTCAATGAAATCCTGAAGCAGCGCAAGCTCGAACTGGCCTTTGAAGGACATGCCAGCTACGATGAATTCAGGAATGGCCTACCCATGGCCCGGAATTATAAATCGGGCGGTTCTGCTGAACTGAATATCAGCCCGACCGACAAAAAAATAATCATGCAGATACCGGAGGAAGAGATCATCGCCAATCCTAACCTGGTTCAGAATTGAGTTAACAAAAATGAATTTTAGTAACCATCTTAAATTTAGAAACAAATGAAAAAATACATCGTAAGCATAGTGTTGTTGACCAATTTATCGTTGGTTGCCCTCGGACAGCAGCCTTTCGTATTGAAGGGCGAAACCGTTAATGTTTCGTCACCCTATGTCTACCTGGGCTATCGTAGCGGAGACGGAAGCAAGCGTACCTTGGACAGTGTAAAAATTGAAAATAATGCCTTTGTTTTTAAGGGTAAAATCGAGGAACCAGTTATGGCTTATCTCTACCTGGACCGTAGCGGCAGGAGTGGGGATGATCCGAATGCGGTAAGTTTTTATTTGGAGCCCAAGAAGATGAGCATCCGACTTGAAAAAGACAAATTCAAAGAAGGTCTGATCAAAGGTTCAAAATCGCAGGACGAATGGACAAAATTGAATGTAGAAAAACAGGTCATCCGCAAGGAAATGGAACCTGTGCTGGAGGAATATGGCCGGTTGAATAAGCGATACATGGATGCGGATGCCGAACTGAAGCTGCTGGAAGCTAAAGTGAAGAAACTGAAGGAGGAGGCCTATGACTACCGGGAAAATTTTACGCCATTTAATGACCGGCTTGCCCAATTGGATGTGGAATTTATTAAGAAAAACCCAGATTCATATGTGAGTTCTTTTCTGATGCAATTTATGACAACAGGTGCCGATGTTGCTAAAATTGAAGGGTTATATAATGGTTTGTCCGATCAGATCAAGAACAGCAGTAACGGTCGGGAAATCGCAGAAAAGATTCAGGGCATCAAAAACGGTTCGCCGGGGAGCAGAGCATTTGAATTTGAGGCTACCGATATCAACGAGAAGGAACTGAAGCTTGCCGCATTCAAGGGTAAATATGTGCTGCTGGATTTTTGGGCGAGCTGGTGTGTTCCCTGCCGGAAAGGTAATCCGCATTTAATAGCCCTGTATACAAAATATAAAAGCAAGGGCTTTGAAATTATCGGTGTTGCGAGCGACGATCGGAGCCAGGCTGCCTGGCACAAAGCAGTAGATCAAGATAAAATCGGTATCTGGAGACATGTCCTTAGCGGGCTTAAATTTGAAAACGGTGAATTTGACCGTTCTAAATCCATTTCTGACCACTTTGGCATCAGTACCTTACCGACCAAGATTTTGATCGATCCGGACGGCATGATTGTTGGACGCTATGCTAGCGGAGCCGAAACGGATACTGAACTGGACAAAAAGCTGGCGGAGGTATTTGGAGCGCAATAGTAAATATTAACGTTTTCTATAAACGGGTTCGAAAGGACTCTCTAATAAATAATAAGACTAGTCGTGAGATTAGTCTTTTTTATTTTCGCCCTAAAACTTCCAGGAGTCTCCCCGGTCTATTTTTTAAGAACTTTGACAAGTTGGAAACGTTGTATGGTTTCTTTAAAATTGCTTTCTCTAGCCTTTAGCTAAATAATGGTTATTGTTCCTGATCTAGCGAGACTGCAGGAAATAGCAAGTAGAAGAAAAAGCCCGGACATAGATCAACTATGCCGGGCTTTTAAATTCCCATTTTCAATGGGAGATTTCTAGTCAAATAGGGATTATATAATGACTACTCAATGAAAATTATGATTTATCTATTATTTATCTTGGATACAACGGACAGGATAGCCAGCATTTTTAACATAATTTGATGTATCCCATGAAGATTGGAATCCACGCCCCTGTAACGCACTATTATTGCCGCCCACCGACGTATTTAACCAATAAATAGCGGAGCCTTGGCGGACACGTTGTGCTCCAGCGACCTGATCTCTATGACCAGCAGCAGGAAAACTTAATTTAATATCGCTGCTCTTTCTACTGGTCATAATATGTGCTGCTGTAAAGTCGGACAGTCCAACTGTCGTATTACCACTAAAAGTCGTCCAGTTTCCAATAGAGGTATGTCGGGTGTAATTTCCTAAGCGGGTATATTCAGCAAGACTAGGTACTCGATCGCCTGTAGCGCATGGATCCAATGCAGCTTTCACCGGAACTGCTGGGGTACCATTATTCCAGGAACCATCAGGAGCAGGTGTAGTATTCCATCCTGCAATCGCGCCATCGCCACTGTAAGCGTTTGCTACTGGTAATTGGCGGCCCCATTGATAGTAATTACCGTATAAGGCCTGTACCGAAGGAACGGCATCTGGATTATTTGTCACTGGGTTTACATTGGCTACACCCAGGTTATAACGATCCCAGCGGTGCCCACCGATCACGGCATAGCGCGCATCAGCAGCAGTGGCGCTTCTAGTTACATTAAGTGCATTGACATAACGGTCGCTGTTAAAACGCAATTTCATGGTGTATGAATAACCAGGTTTTAAACCTAGGCCTGCATTTGAAAAGTTAAAGTTTACCGCCTGTGCATTGACATCATGACCTATTTTGACTTGGCCGCTTGGTATTGTTAATCCAATTGAAAAAGTGGTCGACTGACTCTGGTTGACGATAAAAGTACGGGCTGTTGCATTTAGATTTGTAATAGGAGGTATATTCGTCATATCTGTTGCGGATACCGTTGCGCCAGTACTTAGGTCAACAGTGGCATCAGTGAAAGGTGAAAGCCATTCAGCTTGAACCGGAACCTCTGAAAGATAACCTCCTTTTAGATAGTTTGCGGTACCAAAAGTACCCGTAGCATCGCTATTGTCGACAAGAACGGTAACACGGGTAAACATATGCTGTAATGGCGCCGTCAATGGTGTAGGGGTATTGTTACCAAGAATGGTGACATCTTTTTCGATGGCATACATCAAGTCCGCTCCATTCTCCTCATAGCTTGTAAAACCGAAATAAACCTGACCTGCAGTGTACAGGTTTGTTGTTGGAGCAGCAGGAGGGGGGCTGGTCGTAGAACCCAATGAATAGATCACAAAGGTATATTTATTGCCTGCGATCAATTTATCTCCAAAAAATACCTGGGTTGAATCTGCAGCGTCACCAACCGCCTGGTCAATATAGGTGCCGTCCGTTTCATAGGCTACTACCCGATACGTTACCGGACCTCTCAAAGACAACGACGATGTTGCCGCCCTTTTACTGCTGGATGCTTTAAGCCCGGTGCTACTTGGAGTATTTTCTGTAAGTTCTGCGGTAATGGTAAACGGTCCTGACTGCACTTCCTGAGTGATCGTTAAGGGTTCGCTTGTGTTAGCCTTTGCTGAAGCTTTCGCCACAGATATATTATCTCCACCGAATTGGGCTTCTGTTAAAGCCAGTTTTATACCACCTTGATTCGCTTCAACAGCATTTTCACCTTTCTCCTTACTACAGGATACGGCAACCGTCAGAAGAATAATAAAGGCTAGTTTTATCTTTATGATCTGATACATTGTTTTCATAATTGTTATAAATAATTTTTAATTGGTATTAGTTCCACCATTCACCGCCGCTCGGATCTTGGGTTTCCGTTCCGCCATTGTTCCAGTCAGTTTCGTTAACGCCTGACCCACCTCCAGGTTGGCCTGATCCAACCGATCCCGCAGCTACCCCTTCTTCCATTACCACCTGTAACTGCTCGATTACGGGTTTCACGTAAATCTTTTTTTCAGTTCTCTTTTTCATGTGTATTTTATTATTTGGTTTATGCTTAACATTTATTATACATGATACAGTGTTTAATCATTGATTAAAACAGCTGCATACAGCAGATAAATGCCTATTATTAGTTCGGATTTTCAATTGCTAGTACTGTTTTTGTCGATTTAATATATTAGTGTTTTCTATTAATTTCTCTTCATTTAAATAATTAGCCACACAATGATTTCTCATTCTAGGTTATATAGCTCGAACCTTTAAACGCAGGTCGTCATTTATTACCTCAAAGATAATCGAGAAAGAGACGATATGAATACTACATAGATATCACTATAGTATCACACATGTATTACATTTTATGTAATTGTTTGATGTACAGTATTTTATTTGGACTTTTTTGCTTTACAATCAGATTTACAAGTAAAGTAAGCTGTCTTTATATTTATATAATATTATATGTTATGACATTATTTTTTTTAAATGATAATATATTTCTTTCTTTTTACGTATCGCCTCTTGAGATGAGATTTAATATGTGATATATCTGTGATACGTATGTATAGTTTCTTTACGAGAAAGTTTTTCAATATTTGCAACGAATTAATTAAAATGTTTATTAATCATCAAAAACAATTAAAAAAAATGATTTTACAAACACAGACAAAGATAAGTTGGAGAGCACTAGTTCTATCAGCTTTGGTGTGTGGATCGTTGTATTCCTGTAAGGAAAGCAAAGACAGTGTAGCGGCAAGCGGCAAAGCCAGCGTCAGTATCCAGTTACTTGGCGTTGAAAACCCAGTTGTAACAACTAAGAAAGCAAGTAAGGCAGGTAACACTGCAGGGGCAGGCCAAACGGTAGTGATCCCATTGACAAACTCAAGTTCTTTTGAGGCAACATTAACCAGCGAGTCGTCCGTAACAAATGGCAACCAGTTACGGGCCTCGTCCGGTAAGCGTGCGGCGGTAACCGAGGAAAGAACGCCTTTGGCAAATAATGTCAAGTATAAAGTCGTGGTGTATAACGCTGACGGTGATTATGTGACTGAAAAAACCTATACCAATTCAGTCGACAACAGTGCTGAAATCTCTTTAGAAGCTGAAAAGACCTACACTTTTGTCGCTTATTCAGTTAATAGCACTGCAACAGTTCCGGCAGTGACGGCACAAACTGATATCGCAAATGCCAGCCTGGATAACATCAGTGCAGATCTGATGTATTTTAAGAAAGATCTAACGGTTCATTCCGGCGATAATAATCTGGACGTGGTATTGAAACATCAGTATAGTGAAGTAACCACCAACTTAAGCATGGCGACAGAAATGACTGGAGCGATAACAAATTTGGTTTCGCCGACGATAAATCCTACGCATCCAAGCGCAAGTTTAAAATTAGCAGATGGCACAATAACCTATAATGGTATTACTTCAAATACCGCTGTACAATTCCCAGCTTTGGGAGCAGGTTTACGTGCAGTATCAAGTACTCCAACACTATTGATTCATCCAGGCGAGACCAACGGCCAGTTCAGCTTTGGATCAATTACCATTGATGGGGAAACCAAATCGAATGTTTCTGTTTCAGGCTTGAACATTTTGCCAGGACAGCGCTATAACCTAAACCTGAATTTCAAAACTTGTACACAACCTGTGACAGGTGGAGCTGACCTCAACTGGAATTATCCGGCTTCAGGATCAGGCGCTGTGGTTGATGGAACAGCTCAACCAGCAGGATATGTCGTAACTAAAGATCTTACTGCTCCGGGAGCAGACTATGGATTTGTATTTGATATCCTTCAATTGGACAACTCCTTTAATATGGAGGTAAATGGAACAAAATTGGCAACACAGGAAATTCAATTTGAAAGTGGAATCGCTATAGCACCACGAAACGTTCAATTTGTGGACGGAAGTCTCTATGGTGGAACAAATTCAGAAGGTGGTACTGTCCCTCAGGTATATAACTTGACTGGTACTTCGACAAATCCAGTTATTCGTGTGGTCATTAGCCGTTCTGGTGAGGTATCTATGTATGGTAGCAAAAGCAATGGTGGCGAATTATTCCCTTTACTGTTGACCCAAGGCTCTTTCAATAACGTACCATGGAACTCTACTGCTAATAATGTTAAAATTACCCAAATCGTTCAGGGAGCGACTAAAATGGTTGGCTCAGGAAGTGGTAGAAAGAAAATAGCCTGTACGCAATAATTAGCATCAAATTTCAAATGCATAAAAATAGTGTATAATAAGAATAAGATATGAAAACAAATCAGTCAAAAAATATATATGTCAGCCCAAAAATCGAGGCGATAAATATCGAATTGGAACAAGGAATTGCAGCGGGTTCTGCAGCAACAACTACTAACAATCCCCAAGAATCTTGGGATCAAGCGGATGATGACAACCGCTTGATCAACTGGTAATCCTTCCGGATCAACATTGTTTAATTCATCCCAATTTGCTCGACAGGTTTTAAATGAATACCTGTCGAGCTTTTTTATGGAGATAACGATCTTATGGTGTTAGGGACCAAAACAGATTCAGTTCAAATAGCGGTTGGGTAGCGATAGAAAATGGAAAAATTAAAGGCCTACTTTGATGAGGAGGCCTTTAATTTTGGAGTAGAATTACACTCGCCGGATTTTTGGATTTAGATTACATGTTCTTTTTTGTAATGATAATGTCTTGTTTTTCAGTTTTTTACAAAGTGTGATATCTATGTGAAAGGCGGTTTTTTTTGTTTCTTTCTTTTAATGCAAATATTTGTCAAGCAGAATAAGGCAGGACATTCCAGTTGAGAAGCTGCTGGATAAAAGCTCAGCAAAAAGATGTTGATATAAACTTTTGGACGCTGGCTTCCCTGAATTATCCCTCGGACCTAAATTGCGTGAAGGTCCTTGATTAATATATTTGGATTTACTCGATAGGGCAGATGGAGCCCTGTCGAGTTTAATTACTCGAAATTGCCTACTGCTTCTGGAGAACGAAAATAATCGTCAGATTTTGAGGAAAGGGATATCTCAAGAAATAAAATATTAGAATAAAGACTTACTGAAAAACGATGTAAAATGGAAAGGAATAACTTCAATAATTTAATTGCTTTAGCGAAGAACAATAATGCTGAATTTTTGGCTTTGTTCAGTGAAATCTATCCCGACTTTGTTGCCTCGTTGAAAAAGATAAACCCCAAAATCCGTAGCAGCGAACTGGAATTTTGTGCCATGACCTTTCTGAATTTTTCAACCAAAAATATTGCTCAATATACTTTTGTAACTGTACGTGCGGTACAGGTGCGCAAAAATAGATTGCGCAAAAAACTGAATATTGCTTCTGACATAGACTTTAACAATTGGATGCGTGAGCAGATTCAACGCAGTCCACTGATTGAACAGGAGGAAAGTGTTGGCGAGACTACCTAGGATAAAGGTTTAGCGTCTAGGCTAGACTCGGAAAGAAATAAAAATGTCTGATAGATTGTTGCAATAGATTTTAGCTAATGAATAAGAAGATCTTTATATGTGATGACAACCCAATAATTTTGGAGGCTGTGGTACTGGTATTAAGTATCATCGATGCTATCGTTGTAAGTGAACGCATAAGCTCCCAAGCCTTAGATTACATTCTAAAGGACAAACCTGATATTTTTATCTGTGATTTACAGATGCCAGAACTAAGTGGAGAAGATCTTATTAAGCAGATCCGGACCCATAAAGAATGCGATGACCTATTTATACTATGTATGTCAGCTTCCTATAATGGTAGGGATATCGCCATCAATGCAGGAGCCGACGACTTCCTTCCCAAACCTTTTGAGATAAATGAACTATTAGCTATTGTGAATCGTGTGTTGGCTGTTGGAACTAGCTGATGCCAATAGGGTATATACTTGAACTTTAAAAGGATCCTCGCAGTGCTTTCTTCTTTGGGCACTTTGCCTGCCTCAGCAACAAATAGCTGTGTATCTACTAAGCTAACAATACTCGATGTTGACGTCCCTGATGTTTTACAGTAGTGTAAAAACTGGTTGTAATTTTCACCTCTAAGCATGGCCGTGGTATGCCGATGTCAAAATATCGAATCGGGATGAAAAACGTATTCTGGAATAATTTTATATCTGTTTAATGATTTAAAATTCCTAGATTTGCACCGCATGTTAAGCGCTGAATTGTGGCGATAATCTACCAAAATATGAAAAAGTACCTTTTACTTTCAATTTTATTATTATTTACCCTAAGAGGAATTGCTGGCGATGGCAGTAAGCATGAGGTTGATTTACTCTTGGATAAAGCCAAAGAACTTAATGCCGCGGCTAAAACATCATTGCAGTTTGAATCTGCCATGAAAGCCCTGAATCTGGCAAATGAGGATAAATACGATGAAGGGATAGCGAAAGCACATTTTTGGGTTGCTGATGCAATGTTGAATATTGGCCTATACAAAGAGGCATTTAAGCATCTTGAGGGTGTACAGACAACCGACTATTTTATGGACGAGATTGAAATGCAAGCTGAAACTCATCGGCTGAAAGGTAAGGGATATCTAAAACTTAAGTTATTTCGGCAAGCAATCCAAGAGTTTCATTTACAGTTATCAGATGCTAGGGCGCTAAAGGGCGATTCCCAAAAAAAATCCTATCTCAAGGCTTTTGGAAATTTAACTACGGTTTTTGATCGACTAAACAAACCTGATTCCGTGTTTAAATATATTCAACTTCGATTAGCTGGCTTGGCGGGGCTTGATGAAAAGGAAAATGTATTACTTTATATAGGGGTATACGATGATCTAGGGGATTTTTATACAAAAAAAGGAGATTTTACGAAAGCAGAGTTAAATCTCAAAAAGTCGCTGGCATTAATTGAAAAATATAAAGCACCAGTATTTTATAATACCTATACCTTCTTAGGTAATTTAGAGCAGGAGAAAGGGAATTATAAAAAAGCGTTAACCCTCTTTGAAGTGGGCCTGGCAAATATGGAAAAAGTCGGGCTCTGGGATGCGGTTGCCCGAAAATGTAAATTTTTAGCCTATTATTGTCGATATTACAAGTTGAGGGGAAAGTGGACAGCGGACGAATATGATATGGCTTATACCTGGGGCAAAGATTCACTTGATAATAAAAATAAAGAAGTCATGGATGCTGTAATGAGTCAGCTCGTGAAATCGAAAGAAAAGGAATCTGCAAAGAAAATTTCAAAATCAATTACTGCTGCACTTATTGCCTTGGTATTGCTTGTTGTCGCTAGCACGTTTTTTATATGGCGATCTAGACGTAACCGTAAGATTTTGGGGCAAAAAGAAGACGCGCTGCAGGAAACCGAAAGCATCAATAAGGAACTAACCGAACAGATCGGGGAAAACAAATTCAATAATCTGATCGAGCTGGCCAAAAGTAATAATCCGGAGTTCCTGACTTTATTTACCGAATTGTATCCGCAGTTTATTCAGGCGTTGAAATCACTTGATTCAAATCTTAGAAGCACTGAACTGGAATTTTGCGCCATGGCCTTCCTTAACTTTTCGACAAAAAATATTGCCGAATATACTTTTGTGACGATTAGGGCTGTACAGATCCGCAAGAACAGATTGCGAAAAAAATTTGAAATCCCTTCGGATGCGGATTTCAATAACTGGATGCGTGAACTCGCAGATACTTCTGCTCAAACACAAGTTCCTGATTAGGACTAGTAGTTTTCACAAGCACAACTGGCGCATCTGGCGGTGTATTCGAATAATCAATAGAAGAACTGTTTGAATTGGAGTAGAACGATTTTCTTGCCTGAGATACAGTATCTATTTATATGTACGCAGTTTTTAAAAAAAGCGGAGGCTAAAACTCCGCTTCAATTCATGCTTTTATAACACTGATTAAATCTTAAAAACCTATTCAATAGGTAGGGATAGTATAGATTTATCGGTATTAAACACCCCAAAAGGCCCTACAGGCTCTAAAGAACGACCCGCAACCGCCATTTGTATAGGTCTCCGAAGTGTGCGTACCTACCAATTGTGCAGTATCATAATCATAAAAGCTCAAGACAAAAACACAGCGCGTAAGTCCGTTCTGCATTTCCGTTACCTCTTCGGTAACCTTCACCGTAGTGTTGGTTTTGGGAAGACGGTAAGTAGATGTTTTAACAGTTGCATTTTTGTTGGATGCATTTTCCATGGTTTTAGCGGAGGCCGCAGATGATAGCACAGCTAGCGCTACCAGACTCATCATTAATTTTTTCATTGTTTTTATTTTTTGTTATACGATTACATGCATCTGTGGCATGCTCTTTATGGAGGTAAAAATAGGTGTAACTTTATTTATCTATATCATTATTTATTATTTGTTGCTGGTTATTCAGTATTCGTAGTTAGTAGTCCATTATTCGTTGTATTACGCTACATGTGCCAGTATAAAAATGTATTCAAATGGAGAATAAACTGTATAAATTTTTCCAACAAAAGCCAGCTTTGTAAACGAATTGGAAGTGATAGCCGAAAGAAAATGTACAAAATAGAACCTGAGAAACTCCGATGAAAGGCTTAAAAACTTATTTTAAAAACAAGTATCAGATTCGTGGTGAAATAGTAGAAACAGCTTCAGGAGAACAATATAATTTAATGCGAAAATAAGATGCAAATGATCATAGCTTCTTAATAAAATTTTAGAAGCTATAATCTATCCCAACGCTAATATAACCGGGCAACAGTTTATATTCAGTACTGCTGTTGTAAAGGTCGGTCAGTTCAGTATTTCTGAAAAAGCGGGTATTGAAGATATTTTTTGCAGTCATGCTAAATCTTGTCCGATGTTGTCGAAGCTCATAAGATAGGGAGAAATCCGAAAAATAATAGGTCTTGGATTCTTGAGCAAGGAAACTGCCAAAGCGATAGGACTCATTCTTTAGATTGCACTGTATATTTTTACCCATATTCAAAAATATATTCAGGAATCCACGGCTATTTTTTAAGGTATTCTTACTTTCTGAGCGATAGGTGATAGACTGTATTGTATATCCGGTATGTATATTTAATCGAGATTTCCATGCACTTCTGAACGATAATCCATAATCGTAAGTGTCTGTATGGATTTGTCGGTTGCCCAATCCGGTCACGACCGTTTCGTAATCTGCGCTATTTGCGCCTAGATCCAGCCGAAAATTTCCGCTGAGGACTTTCAGATAGTAATTCAGGTCTGTTTTATAAAAGGTGCTTTTTTTGTTTTTGAGCAATAGCTGTTGCGCGAGATTGAAATTGGGATCCAAACTACTCTCCATACCAACATAATCAAATAAAATCTGATGCCCAATATTGAGGTTGGCAAAAAAACGATCCGTCATACTACCATAGGTGTATGTTAGGGTAGCCCCCGAACTGCTTAAAGTAGCCATATCAGCCATTCCCTTTATAAAATTTCGAACTCCTGTGCTGTAATAGTTAGGGACGAGTTCAGTGAGTGAGGCATTCTGCTGCTGAAAATAGAGCTCAGTTTCCAGCCTCCCTTTGTAATGCACGGCCCATTTACCCAACAGACTGGGAGCAAGCTGTAGGCTATTTTTGTGGCTACGTTTTCCAAAATCTGTTAGTCTATTTTGAACAATACCAACTTGCAGACGGGGAGTCCATTCCCATTTGCTTCGTTTAAAGGTATATTTGGAAATAAGATTGGTCTGGAACACTGCAAAATCCATCTGATTGGAAAATCCCTCAGGATAGATGTCGCTTTCCCCAGCCTTTCTTTGATCATCCTGCAGTATGAATTGGCTATTCAGTTGTTGCTGTTGATAGGCAGTTGTCAGGGCGAGCTCAAAAAAATCACCGTTTTTCTTTCGGTTTAAATAGTGCGTGGTGGCGCCAAGATAGTCCAGGTTATTTTCGATATGTTGTTTTACCCCAGTTATATCCCCTTTCCCAAAAAGATCTTTGTAATAGTATCGATCGATACTGTAGTTTATAGGCGATTGCTGCTTTATCCAACGGATGGAACTGACCAAGGCTTCCCGGTCTGAAAACTTGTGGCTATAGCTGAGGTTGTGGTTGGTCAGGTAGCCTTTGCTTTTGGTCAGCTCTTGGCTTTGGTCGCCATTAAAGAGGAGAGCACCCACATCATTTTTCCCTAGAGAGCCGAGTGTACCACTATAGCTCAGTGTCGTGTGTGCATTGGGTTCGAACTGCAATTCTAATTTGGTGAAATAATTATCAATCTTGCGGGTGAACTGATAATCTTCGGTATTGGTAAATTGAATATCCTCTAAATGGTAGTTCTGTACTGTATTGCGGTAGAATGATTTTTTGGTCGGATTTGCGAATCCTAGCCATTTGATTTTAAACTTTGGAGCTGGGTTTAGAATGGTGTTGAGAGACAGTAATTTGTCGTTGTTGAAGTTTGTTCTTTTATAGTCAAAACCGGGTAAGCTCGGGGTATTGTCGATCAAGTTCGGGGTGGATATTCCTACACCTATTTGTCCGGGCTCATCGGCCGAACCAGACTGGATCAGGTGGTTGATGCTGCTAACGGCATCGACCCCGTTGTTATTGGCGCTGCCCAATAAATAGTATTTGTTTTTCTTTCCAAAATTCATGAGGTTGGCATTTGCCTGATAATATTTTGGACCTATAGGAACGCCCTGTGCATCCACCGAACCTAGCCACTGCGCCTTGCTATCTTCCTTTAATTGTAAGTTTAGGGCAACCTTGTTTGAGTTTTCGATGCCTTTCAATTGTTTGTTGTTGGAAAAGCGCTGCAGCACCTGAATTTTTTCCAGGGGCTGTACCGACATATTCTGCGTCAGTAGACGGTAGCCCTTTTCAAAAAAATCGTCTCCTTCTACCATCACTTTCTCCACTTCCTTATCGCCTATTTTGATGCTGCCATCCGTACCTACATTGATACCGGGAATCTTTCGGAGCAGATCTTCCACTGTGCGTTCATCACCCTGCAAAAAGGATTTCACCGTCAATTCGATGGTGTCTCTACCACGACGGTAGGGCTGCTTGGAATGGACAATCACTTCCTGTAATCGCTCCACACCCCCAGCAACCAACTGCACATCAATCAGGGTATCAGTCTGTGTTGCTGTTAGGGGCACGGAAACTGGCGCGAAGCTGAGTGCTTTATACAACAAGGTGAACTTTCCGCTTTGCACTGTCTGCAAATGGTATTTCCCTTCGCCATCGCTAAACGTATAGGCCAGCATTTTGGCATCAACTTCACGTTGTAATTCAATCCGCACACCGCCCAATGCCTTTCCATTGGAGTTGACTCTTCCCTGGATTGTAACTTGCGCCTGAGCAGCTATACCTACTAGACAAAACCCGATCAGGGTCAGCACTAGCTTATTAATGTTCCCATTCATATACTTGCTCCACACTACCACGGACTTTTTTTCCTTCTACATTCACACCTTCAACTACAGGTATTTTACTATACAAAATGCGCATTTGCTCTTCAGTAATACGGTCATTTTTCTTGACAAATTCTTCAAGCGTTAGTTTCGGCAAAGACTGAATGTATGTATCATTGATGGGGGTATTGCCTGCATAAGGATAATTTACCTCCTTCAAATACCAGTAGTTGGGATTGGCACTTTCGTTGTAAAGCATCACGATAAGCCCTGGTAGTCCACCAAATTTTGATGGTCCTACGGGTACGGGAATATCATGGGTATAATAAGCAACCAGCGTAGTGCCACGATAAGGTGCTGTTGCTTTGTGACACACGTATTTACCCAATGTATCAACATCAGTATAGTTGGTATTCCAGACCAGAGACGGGAATTGGTCGGTCACCAGGTAATTAACGCCCTCGATAGAACGGGTCTCCAATTGTTGTGAAGCATTGTTTTGCTGTATCACGATCTTGTTGTAGAGCTTGCCTGAGCCGATGGTCATCGAAAATGTCGGCGCGACCTCACCGTCGATATCCTTGTTGATATCTTGGTTGCGTTTGGGTACCGAATCACGAACGGCTATCTTCACCGTTCCGTCATAATAGACCTGTTCCTGAAAAGTCGCCATAGGCGAGGGCATATATTCATAGACCGCATGAAGCCGCTGTGCAAAAGAAGATCCCGAAACGAACAGAAACAGAAAGAATATATAATATTTATGCATGTTGTTTAGTTTGGTAAAAGCGGGGGCTAAACCCCGCTTCAATTCGTGTTTTTATAACACTGATTAAACCTTAAAAAAAACTCACAGAGTAGGTATGAACACTGGCTTATTGGGATTATACTCCCCACCATTGCCTGCAAGCTCTGAAGAAATCTCCACAGCCACCATTGGTATAGGTTTCGGATGTGTGTGTACCTACCACGTGTAGATCATCAGAACTTAAAAAAGTCAAGACAAAAACACAGCGCGTAAGTCCGTTCTGCATTTCTGTTACTTCTTCAGTAACCTTCACCATGGTATTTGTTTTTGGAAGGCGATAAGTAGATGTTTTAGCCGTTGCATTTTTGTGGGAAGCATTTTCAGTTGTTTTAGCCGAGGCAGCAGTTGAAAGTACTGCTAGGGCTACCAGACTCATCATTAATTTTTTCATTGTTTTTGTTATTTAATTGTGTTAAACCATTGCATGTTTTTGAGGCATGCCTTTATTGTACTCCGGTAAAAATAATAGACAGTTTTAATTCGTTATAGGGTGATTTGTTATCCGTGTAAGGTGATGCATTATCCGTGGCTGTTAGTTTATTATTCGCTATGGCCCGATCAACCTTGAACTAAGGGATAGACAGGTAGACGCTGCTATGCAGAAATAGCCCGATGCATGTTGATTGGAGGTTTGAAGCATTTATTTCCTTCTCATAATGGAATTTTTTACTATCAAAATGAAAGACATTTTTTGTTAAAGTTATTGTGTAGATTGTTGTATGTCGCTTGTATTCAGGGTTATGTGGGCTGCGTTGTGTGTTGTGGAACACTTTTGGCATCAGCGTAAAATAGAGATAGTATGAATTTAATACAGCATCCACATATTCTTACAGGCAAGGATCTTGGTAGGCAAAGTTATGTCTCTCGGACATGTTCAGATCTTGGTTGGCTGACTATGCCCTCCCTAAAACTTGTCCCAGGAGGCTCCGCCAGATCGTATACTGCCAATGAGTTTATATTTAGCGGAGATAAAAAATGGATTGGCCGGGTATATACAACTATTAGAAGGACTTCCTGATGCATGGGAGACAAGTTTTGACAAATAAGCAAAATGTTATGGAAACAGATCGTATAATCGTACGAACAGCGACAGCAGCAGACTTAAAATATGCGATGGAGATTTCAGTGGAAATGGCTTCATCAGCAAAAGCACGAGGCACGGGAATAGGCACACGAACCCCGCAGTCGATCTGCAACAAGATCCTCGATGGTAATGCGGTCATCGCATTGACACAAACGGGAGAATGGGTTGGCTACATTTATCTGGAAGCCTATGCCGAGGAGGAATTTATTTCGCATTGTGGCCTTATCGTTTCGCCATCCTGGCGACGTAGGGGCATCGCAACACTTATGAAAAGACAGATCTTCGAACTTTCAAAATTAAAATATCCTAAAGCAAAGATCTTTGGCATCACGACTTCGCTGGCTACCATGAAGATCAATTCAAAACTGGGTTTATTTCCGGTCAGCTTCTCGGAGATTACCCGGGATCCTTCCTTTTGGAACAAATGCCAAAACTGCATCAACTACCCGGATCTGGAGAAAAAGGAATTCAAGAACTGTTACTGCACAGCCATGCTTTTTGACCCCAGTGCATTACAAAATTTAGCTATAGAAAAACCCCGAAGGTCTTATAGTAGTCCGACTATCCATTGATCAGACCTGATTCTGATAGAGCGGATTTATAAAATCCCACATTTTTCAACTCACGTATACCATAAGAACCTCTTTCCTTTTACAGGCCAAAGGAAGAAGTTTCTTATATAAATGAGCCGGCATATAAGCCTATGTAAGGGAAGGCGTGGTTGATGAACAGGATGTTTCATCGTCTCAAAAATTTTCTTGGGCTGAGCAAACTAATCCATTGAAATATTATTAATTTCGAAGGGGCATGTAAGGATAAACAGCCATTTAGCTGGATGGATAGATGCGCATGTAAAATCAGCTTTTAAAGTAGAAGAAAATAAAAATTTGATGAAAACTATTGACCAACATAGAACCCAATTTGATAACTTCGTTTGGATAGATATCTGTCAACCGGACAAAGAAAGCCTGAACAAAATTGCTGAAGAATATCAATTAGACTATTTTCAAATAAAGGATAGCCTGGAACCGGGGCATTTGCCCAAGTTTGAAAGTCAACCCAATTATAATTTTTTGATATTGAGGGCATTTACATCCACTATTGAAAAGGGGGCAACGACAATCAATGAATTATCAAATAAAATAGCCTTTTTCTACAATGGACACAAGCTTATCACGATACACCGTAGCCAATTTGCTTTCTTAGACACCGTAAAGCAAAAATATGAAACTTCGGAAGAACTACTGGTCTATTTGATTTATAAAATGGTCGAAACTTACCAAACACCATTGGATACACTGGACGAAAAGATCATCGAAATAGAACAAACAATATTTCTTAAAGATTATGCAAGGGTGTCTTTAAAAGATCTATATTTCCTGAAAGCACAGACCCGGATTACAAAGAAACTTTTACAGATTTTTCAGAACGTAACCCACCAAATTGAGGTGGCGGAGAATAACAAGACTGCTTTGCAGGATATAAAAGACAAACTATTGAATCTGATACTCAGTTATGATGAAGTCATCGAAAATGCCAACAATTTATTGACCACCTACCATTCTGTCAATGCCCAAAAAAGCAATGATGTAATGAAATTGCTGACTATTTTTTCGGCATTCTTTTTACCATTGACGTTTTTAGCAGGAATTTATGGGATGAACTTTGAAAATATGCCCGAATTGAAGTGGCGCTTTGGCTATTTTATCACGCTCGGGGTAATGGCAATTATTTCGATAATCATCTATTTATGGTTCAAACGCAGACGGATTATCTAAATTTCCAATGCTATGCTACCCGTAGTACGATCAGAAAAATAACGCTTATATTTTATTAAAAGAGGGAAATACAACCAATAATTGTTAAAAGCAACAATAAGTAGCGTAAATACAACTAAGGGTAGCGCTGTTTATTCGCCGTGATACTGGCCTGCAAAATAACTTTGTAGTATCAAAAAAATATAAAGACATGATGCTAAATTCTAAATCAATCGGCAATAAAATAGCCGAAGCAAGAAAGAAAACAAATCTTTCACAGGCCGAACTTGCTCAGCAGGTTTCGATCAGTCCACAAGCGGTAGGTAAATGGGAACGGGGTGAATCGATGCCAGATATCATGACATTGAACAGGCTAGCGGAGATACTTGCTGTAGACCTCAATTACTTTTCCGAAAGTTTTCATAGGAATCAGATTGACTATACGGATCAGGAATCCACCGACCGACAGGCCTATCCAACTGATTCGGTATCGAAATCTGAAAATCAGGTTGGCCGAAGCTGGGATATGTCGAAAGGCAACTGGGAAAATGCTGATTTCTCGGGTTTAAAGAATCTGAAAGAACAGTTCAGCTCTTCCAATATAAAAAATTGCAAGTTTATAAACGCAGATCTATCGGGGTTAATACTTGGCAAGAACAATATTGAATTATGTGACTTCTCATCTTCAGACCTGACAAACAGTAAAATACAGTCTTCTAATCTGTTAAAGAATCAGTTTAACCGTTGCTCCTTTATTGATGCTGATTTTTCGAGAAGCAATATCGGAAAGTGTAATTTCTCTGATGCAGATTTTACCGGTGCCAGATTTGATACTGGCTGTTTTGAGAGCAATGAAATGACCAATGCTGTATTGAAACACACTTCATTTAAAAATACGGGGATCAGTGATGTTATTTTTGAAGGTATGATCGAAGACTGTCATTTTGAGGGCTGTGGGTTTTATAAAGTCAAATTTCAGGGAGCTACCATCTTGAATACCTTTTTTAAATATAATAGCAAATTTAAAAAAGTAGAGTTCTCAGATTGCAAGGTTGACAGACTGACTTATGCTTTCCTGAAGAATAATGAAGCAAACTTAACGGGGATAACCCTTCTAGAGGAATCAGCGTACTGATCTGAAAAGATGCCCCCTAAAAGTGTTTAACTTTTTGGGGGCATTGTCATTTTGGACAACCCTGTTTATTTAAAAATAACAGAGATCCTTACAGCAGTGGTATCGTAGTTTCCGCTAAAACTGCTACTGCTATCTATACCTCGCACTCTGAGGTATATCCGGCAAATGGAACCAGCTGATTACACCACTTTATTATCCATATTAAGTGTAAAATAAAAGGTACTTCCGGCGCCGTACTCACTTTCGACCCAGATTCCACCGCCCTGTGCCTCGATGAATTCTTTACTGATACTCAGGCCTAAACCAGTACCTTCTTTTTTTGTTCCGGGGATACGAAAATACCGTTCAAAAATCTTTTTTAGATATTGGGGCTGTATTCCTTGTCCGGTATCCGAGACCGAAAACCTGACCTGATTATTCTCCCGTTCCGTTTTGATGGATATCTTCGAATTCTCATACGAATAACGTATGGCATTGGAAATTAAATTGGTCAGCACCCAAGCCGATTTTTCACTGTCGGTCACCGCGGTTGAGGCATCCTCGTCCATTTCAATTGCGATCTGTATGTTTTTATTGTCGGCCGCAGATTTATTTGCGTTGACAGCATATTCGATAATGGGTTTGATCTCCGATGGTAGCAGATTGATTTGTATAGAGCCACTTTCGACTTGTGTTATATTGAGCAGCTCTCCCGTTATTTTCAGTAGTCTATCGGTATCGTCTTTTATCCCGTTGATCAGGTCTTTTTGCTCGCCATTTAAAACCCCTACTTTTTCATTCTCCAACAGTTGTACGCCCATTTGAATGGATGAAATAGGCGTTTTAAACTCATGCGATACTGTTCCCATAAAATTTGTTTTCGCGAGGTCAAGCTCTTTAAAGGGGGTAATATTGCGCAATAGGATTACCTGGCCGATGAATTTAATATCTGTTTCGCCGGTGGGGACGATATTGATGTCGATTACTTCTTTCTCAAAATAACTTTCTTTGCCATCTGCATAGATCTTCAACTGTTCTGCTTTGTTGCTTTTTGGCGCTGGTAGAAAGATGTCTTTTATAATATCCCGGATCAGGTCATTGGTTACGGCGATATCCTGTACAGCTTTTCCAATGAAATCTTCTTTCCGTAGTCCTGATATATTCAAGGCTTCATCGTTGGCAAACAGGACCTTTTTATTTTCGTCGATCCCAATAACAGGATCATGCATATTGTCGATCAAGGTTTCGATCCGCTTTTTCCCTTTTAGGATCTTTTCTAATTTGCTGTCCGAATATTCTTCCAGCTTCTCAGCCATGGTATTAAATGATCGCGCCAGATCTCCAAATTCGTTGTGTCCACCGAAGTTGACGCGTTTAGAATAATTTTGGCCGGCAATTTCCTTGATACTTTCGGTTAACTCCCGTATAGGATTGGCAATATTGGACGGAAGATTGACCAATAATATGACCGCGATCAGAAAACATAATGCTCCTGTAAATGAAATGATGAGTATCGCTCTGCGGGCGGTTTCATCTGCAATGTTACTTTTTCTGCTGATAGCATCCATATTTAACCGCATTAATTCGGTAATGTCTTTTCGAATGGAAGAGCTTAGCTGTGCATCGTCGGGTTTATTTTTAAGCGAATTGAAGTGCTTTACAATTAGGTTTGTCCTCTCGATCTCGCCGATTTCAGTCACGTTTCCCATCTGTAGCGTCAAATTATTTTGAAATGTGTCAATTGCCGCCGCATCCTTGCTGATATCTTCCAACGCCAGAAGCATATTCCGGGAATAGAGCAAGGTGTTGTAATTTGCAACAAGTATATTATTCGTGTCTCTTTTGAGCTGATTAACATACCATCCGCTAATAACAGCTAAGGCTACGATCAATATAAATAGGAGCCCTACTCCAAATGTTAATTTTGCTTTAATTTTCATTTTATGACAATATTACGAGATCAATATTTTCCTGAGACAATTTATTTAATAAAGCATTGAATGTATCAGTTGCGAGAATGATCTTAATCAGATTGATATGTGGTTTACCGATACAGACCGTCGTGATCATACGTTCTTCACATTCTTTAATAATGGCTTTGGTAGCGTTCTTGGCCTTTACTTTAATAATTTCAGCCCCCAGTTCGGTAGCCAGTTTAAAGTTGTTGATGAGATGTCGCTGTTTATCCAATGCAATCCTGTCTACGCTCTCTTTGGGAACCTGTACATACATGACATACCACTTGCTATTATAGTAATTGGCCAGACGGGCAGTTTTCCTGATGACATTTTTGGCCGTTTGTTCGTTTGAACTGATGCAGGCCAGAAAACGTTCTTTTTTAACATTTCGATTGAGGACAACCTCCGTTTCGACCTTCCTTTGCACCTGCGAAGCGACTTCCTTTAATGCGAGTTCGCGCAACTGCAGAATATGTTCACTTTTGAAGAAATTGTTGAGAGCTGCGGTTATTTTTGAACTTTCATAAATCTTACCTTCCTTTAGCCTATTAATCAGCTCCTCTGCTGTTAAGTCGATATTGACAACTTCATCGGCCTGGGCAACCACACTGTCCGGAATACGCTCCTGTACATCAATACCTGTGATATCTCTGACTTCATCATTGAGGCTCTCAATATGTTGAATGTTTACAGCACTGATGACATTGATACCGGCATCAAGGATATCCATCACATCCTGCCATCTTTTTTCGTTTTTGCTGCCTTCTATATTTGTATGCGCCAGTTCATCAACAATAACCACTTCGGGTCTAAGATTGACAATAGCCTGTACATCCATTTCCTCAAGCTCCTTGCCTTTGTAAAATAAGGTTCTCCTTGGGATCATTGGAAGACCAGCCAGCAACGCATGGGTTTCGATACGCTGATGAGTTTCGATATAACCGATCCTGACATCGATACCACTCTGTAAAAGTGCATGTGCTTCCTGAAGCATACGGAAGGTCTTACCAACTCCGGCACTCATCCCGATATAGAGTTTGAATTTACCTCTTCGGGATTTCTGAATCAGATTTAAAAAATGTTCCGCACTTTTTCTTTCATCCATAACATGTGATAACTTTTATAAACTTACAAATTCCCCTTAAACAAATTGCCAAGGGGAATTATTAATCTATCCGCCCTGCTTAGACGAAAAAGCAGCTAAACAAAGCCTGATAGGTTCTTGGTTGGAGTTTTTTATCTGCTCGCCACCTTGTCCAAGGCGATGTTGAGCTTTAACACATTGATTTTTTGAGGACCGAAAATTCCCCATAAAGGGCTTTCAGTATTTTCCTCGATCAATTGATTTATTTTCTGTTCTTCGATACCCCGTACAGTAGCGATACGTTTGACTTGAACTTTGGCCGCCTGAACAGAAAAATTTGGATCTAATCCACTTCCACTTGCCGTAATCAGATCGACAGGTATTTCGGATTTTTTGATGCCAGGGTTGTGTACTAAAAATGTATCGATACGCGCCTGTACTTGACTTAGGTATTCTTCATTTGAAGGCCCTTTGTTACTCGCTCCCGACCCGGCAGCATTGTAATTTACCGCAGAGGGTCTCGACCAAAAGTATTTGTCGGCTGTGAAGGCCTGACCAATATTTGAATAATACTTTTTACCATTGTGCTCAATGATTTTTCCCTTTCCCGCGTTGGAGGAAAACTGGGCCATCCCCCAGACAGCTAATGGATAGATCACTGTAAAGAACAGGATCATAATGATGGTCAACTTTATTGCGGGCAAAATGTGTTTTTTCATTTCATTTATATTTTATGAGGGTAAAATCAGAAAGAAACAAGTTCTGTGAGATTTTATCCCTCTTGATTTATTTTACGGATTAAAAGAAAATAGCGACGAACATATCAATCACCTTGATGCCCAAAAAAGGAACGGCAATCCCACCTAACCCAAATATGAGTAGGTTTCGGCGCAATAGGGCACTTGCTCCAATCGGTTTGTAGGCAACACCTTTAAGTGCCAATGGAATCAGCATCGGAATAATAATGGCATTGAAAATAACGGCTGACAGAATAGCGCTTTCTGGGCTATGCAATTTCATGATATTGAGCCCCTGTAGTGCTGGAATAGCGGTAATAAACAGGGCCGGAATAATCGCAAAATATTTAGCGACATCATTGGCAATACTAAAGGTTGTTAATGTCCCTCTGGTCATCAATAATTGCTTGCCAATTTCAACGACCTCGATCAATTTGGTGGGGTCATTGTCCAGATCAACCATATTTCCGGCTTCTTTTGCTGCCTGCGTACCCGAATTCATGGCTACGCCTACATCGGCCTGCGCCAAAGCTGGAGCATCATTTGTTCCGTCACCCATCATCGCCACTAAGCGGCCTTCGGATTGCTCTTTTTTGATGTAGTTCATTTTGTCCTCTGGTTTGGCTTCGGCGATAAAATCATCCACACCAGCTTTATCGGCAATAAACTTCGCTGTCAAGGGGTTGTCACCCGTTACCATCACTGTTTTGATCCCCATTTTACGAAGACGTTCAAACCTTTCATGAATACCGGGTTTGATGATATCTTGTAGTTCGATCACACCCAGGGCGATGTCATTTTCGGAAACCACTAGGGGTGTTCCTCCATTTTGGGAGATCGCCTTAACACTTTCTTCGACTTCTTCTGGGAATCTATTGCCAGCTCCTGTAACAAGATTTTTAATCGCATCAGTTGCACCTTTTCGGATACGTATGTTTTCATAGTCTATACCTGAACTTCGTGTCTCAGCTGTAAACTTGATGAATACGGGGTTCTTCACTTCATAGCTCAGCGGATTGATGCCGGCAAGTTCTATAATAGATTTACCTTCGGGCGTTTCATCAGCCATCGAGCTCAATACAGCTGCTTTTATCAATTTTTTCTCATCAATACCATGTGCGGTGTGAAAGTGAGTAGCCTTACGGTTACCGATGGTTATTGTTCCTGTTTTGTCCAACAACAATACATCAATATCACCTGCTGTTTCCACGGCCTTACCACTTTTGGTAATGACATTTGCACGTAGGGCTCTGTCCATTCCGGCGATACCTATTGCGGAAAGCAATCCTCCAATCGTCGTTGGTATGAGACAGACAAATAGAGAAATGAATGACGCAATGGTGATGCCTACATTCGCATGATCAGCAAATGGTTTTAGTGTTACACAGACGATAATAAATACCAATGTAAAGCCTGCCAGTAAAATGGTAAGGGCAATTTCATTGGGTGTTTTTTGTCTTGAGGCACCTTCTACCAAGGCGATCATTTTATCGAGGAAGCTTTCACCCGGTTGTGTGGTTACCTGCACGACTATTTTATCGGAAAGCACCTTGGTTCCACCGGTTACAGAGCTTTTATCTCCACCTGCCTCCCGAATGACGGGGGCGGATTCACCGGTGATGGCACTTTCATCAATTGTTGCAAGTCCTTCCACGATTTCACCGTCTGAAGGGATAATATCGCCGGCTTCACAGATGAAAATATCGCCTTTTTTTAACTGGGCAGAAGAGATGGTCTGGCCGTTTTTAAGTTTGGCTGGAGTTTCTTCTCTTGTTTTGCGCAGGCTATCTGCCTGCGCTTTTCCCCTTGCTTCGGCAATGGCCTCCGCAAAGTTGGCAAACAACAGTGTGAGTAATAATATGATAAATACGGCAAAGTTGTAACCAAAACTTCCCTGTCCTTGTGCTCCTGCCAAGGTCCATAAACCGACGATCAGCATGACCACAGTTCCGATCCATACGGTAAACATAACCGGATTGCGGAACATTGTTTTCGGGTTTAGTTTCACAAAAGACTGTTTCAGTGCTTCCTGTACCATGTCTTTTTGAAACAGTGATGTATTTTTGTTCATTTCTAATTTCTTTAATCAATGTTTAATAAAGTGAGAAGTACTCCGCAATAGGACCTAATGCCAATGCAGGGAAAAAGGAAAGTGCAGCGACAATGGCTATGACAGCAAATACCATAAGGCCGAAAGTTGCTGTATCTGTTTTCAATGTTCCATCTCCCTCAGGAATAAATTTCTTTTCAGCCAATAAACCGGCGATGGCCACAGGTCCGATAATCGGTAAGAAGCGGGACAGAATGAGTACGAAACCTGTACTGACGTTCCACCATAGACTGTTGTCTCCCAATCCTTCAAAGCCGCTACCATTATTTGCTGCCGATGAGGTGTATTCATAAAGCATCTCACTAAAGCCGTGGAATCCAGGATTGTTTAGCGTTGCTGCGGTGTATTGCGGTAGTGCGGCTGCTAAAGCTGTTCCTACCAGGATTAGAAAGGGATGCAGCAGTGCGATAATCATAGCGATTTTCATTTCTCTGGCTTCCACTTTTTTTCCTAAAAACTCGGGCGTCCGACCAACCATCAGTCCACTGATAAATACGGCAAGAATGATGAAAATAAAGAAGTTCAGTATCCCTACACCACAGCCGCCATAGAAGGCATTTATCATCATGGCAAGCAATTCATTCATACCGGATAGAGGCATAGTGCTATCGTGCATGGCATTAATCGAACCTGTCGAGATTACCGTGGTCACGATACTCCAAAAACCGGATGCGGGCGCTCCAAAGCGGATCTCTTTACCCTCCATTGCTCCGAGAGAATTATCGACTCCCATCGCCGCAAGCGCAGGATTACCTTTGGTCTCCATCATAATATTCGGAATGACAAGCAAAAGGAAGCCAACTGTCATGACACCAAAGATCATCCAGGAGAGTTTCCGCCGCTTGATGAAGATACCCAGCGCAAAAATCATGGCTATGGGGATAATCATCTGCGCGACCATCTCGACCATATTGGAGAGATATGAAGGATTTTCAAATGGGTGGACAGAGTTTGCTCCATAAAATCCACCACCATTTGTTCCGATATGTTTAATGGCTACAAAGGCAGCAGCAGGACCTCTCGACACTGCTACAGTATCACCTTGCAGCGTTGTAATGGTATCTTTTCCTTCAAAAGTCATTGGTGTGCCCTCAAAAGCAAGGATGATCGCCACAACCAATGAAAGCGGTAATAATATACGTGTACATGATTTTACAAAATAGTTGTAAAAATTTCCCAATGTACTTGCTGTGCGATCACGGAATGCCCTGAATACAAGTACTGCAGCTGCCATACCGATACCTGCACTTACAAATTGTAGGAACATCAACCAGTATTGGCCCAGATAACTGAGCCCGGTCTCACCCGAATAGTGTTGGAGGTTACAGTTAACGACAAATGAAATGACAGTATTGAATGCGAGATCCGCCGACATACTCGGATTATTGTCCGGGTTTAGTGGCAGGCTGCCCTGTGTCATCAAGATGAGCATACCCAATAAAAACCAGATCATATTGATGCTGACCATCGCTACCATCTGTTGTTTCCAGTTCATTTCCGTCTGTGGATTGATCCTGCTGACTTTATAAAAGATCCGTTCTATGGGATTAAATATGGGGTCAAGCAGTGTTTTTTCGCCTCCATAGACTTTTGCAATGTATTTGCCTAGCGGTATTGCAAGCAATACTGTTATGACAAACATTACGATTATTCCTAAAATTTCTGTATTCATTTCTGTTAATATTATTTGATTTCTCTACATACTATCTGATGAAATTCTGTTGTCCCTTATCTACATAAGATTTTAACCTTTTCTTGTCTTCTTTCATCAGCTATTGTGATTTAAAATTTCTCTGGTTTTAGCAGTACGTAGCAGATGTAAACGAATACACCAATAGCTACCACAAACAGTGCTGTCATATAAAAGATTTTTGAGTGATATAGCTGCTGCTTTGCAACAAATAAATTTGTTTAAGATTTTTAGGAATCTGCTGATACATATAGATCCATTCTTCGGATGTGCATCTTCTTTTCATTCCCCGAAAAGAGCGCACAAAGAGATTTTCAATGATGTTGCGTACCTGTTCATTTCCCATTCTATAAAGCCATCCCATATATTTTAATCGATTGCCGATTTTTTCGATCTGGCCATTAGAAAGCAGGTAATTGATATGGTTCACGATGGCCTGAAATATCCCGGCAAAATTCCTTCGGGATGACAGATCCTTGATTTCTTCTTTTATTTCTCCATAATGATCGGCAAGATATTGACTTGCGGATTGTTCATTTATTTTATTCATTCTTACTAGATTTTATCAAAAAAGTCAATTGACTTAATGAATAGACCAAAGCAGGCTACTCCCGCCAGCGTTAATATTAATGTTATCATTTTGTTATTGATTAGACTGTACTATAATGTTTTATTATTGCTCCGAAAATCAATACCACCAGTGTTGCAAAGAACAATAAGTGATAAGATTTTAACCATTTAGGGAACGATAGTGGCTCTTGTTCCTGTTCCCATCTAACATCTGTCTTGCTCATTTTTATTTATTTTATATCCGATATGCCAAAATGTATTCCAATAGTTTTTAATTGGATGTAATTAGTTGTTTATTAATTTGTTGTAATTTATTTTCGGATGTGTTGAAAACAAATAACCTATCATTTTGATAAGGTGGATTATCAAAATGATAGGTTATTGTTTTTTACATAAAAAAGAGGATATGAATAGCTGTTGATTGATGTCTGCAGGCTGTTGGTAGGAATGTTCTTGGATTGGGCTTTAATGGAGGTAAATTTGCCCATTTCTAGGATATTTTATAATGGTCTATTTTTCGGTACAGGGTTGCTAAGCCTATTTCTAGAAGTCTCGCCGTTTCTGTTTTATTGCCTTGGGTGTAGTTTAATATTTTCAGGATATGTGTTTTTTCTACGCTGGCCATCGAAAATGTTGACATCATCGCTGTGTCTTTGTTGTCCTGTTGCAGGTCTATTGGCAAGGTATCTAAGCTGAGGATCTCATCGTCTGCTAATATCACGCTTCGTTCGATCACGTTTTTCAGTTCACGGATATTGCCTTTCCAGGCGTTTCTCTCTAATGCGCTGAGATATTCGTCTGTTAATTTCAATGATCGTCGATTGGACTTTACGGCAAACCAATTGACAAAGTGTTCTGCCAATAATCGAATGTCTTTAGGTCTTTCGCGCAAGGAGGGAAGTGGTATTGCAAAGACCGACAAGCGATAAAATAGGTCATTCCTAAAATTGCCGAGTTCAATTTCATTTTCTAAATTGCGATTTGTGGCTGCAATGATGCGGGCATCTACTTTGGTGGGTTTGTTATCGCCCACACGCAGGAATTCACCTGTTTCTAGTACACGTAATATTTTGGCCTGTAGCTCTATTTCCATTTCACCGATCTCATCCAAGAAGATTGTTCCTTTGTGCGCTTCTTCAAAGAGTCCTTTTTGATCTTTGGTTGCGCCTGTAAAAGCGCCGGCTTTATGTCCGAATAGTTCGTTTTCAAGGAGCTCTTTGCTGAATGCTGAGCAATTGATTGCTACAAAACTGTGATTTGCACGTAAGCTGGCCAGATGTATTGCCTGAGCAAAAACCTCTTTTCCGGTCCCGGTTTCTCCGGTCAGTAGTACAGTGGTCTCGGAACTAGCGACTCTTTTGGCCAGATCAATTGCCTTAACGATGGATTTAGACCGTCCGATGATCTTATCAAAAGAATGTTTTTCACCAAGCTGCTTTTCGAGTTTTTGAACTTTTTTATTCAGCACGGCCTTTTCACCGGCTTTGTACAATAGTGGAATTATCCTGTCGTTGTCGTTCCCTTTGGTGATATAGTCAAAGGCACCGTTTTTGATGGCATCGACACTGTCCGGGATATTCCCAAAAGCAGTCAAAAGAATAATTTCGACAGCAGGATATTTGCTTTTGATAATCTTGGTTGTCTCTACGCCATTTCCATCGGGAAGTTTGACGTCAGATACAATGACATCTATCTCTTCCAGTTCCAATTGTTTTAAGCCTGATTTGATACTGGAGGCCTGAAAGACCTCAAAGCCTTCGAAGCTAATAATTTTTGAGAGCAAGTTCCTCAACTTGTCTTCATCGTCAATGATAAGTACTTTCACGTGATATAATTTCCTGTTGATAAAGCATGGCAGACGCTACATGTCGCGATTTCGCGATCATGTTGGAGCTTAGCTTTCAGTTAGTCTGTGTATTTGCGAATTTCGAGCTTCGATAGCTTGCTTGAACGCTGAGCGTGTTCTAAAATTAACTAATCGGGCTGTCTTATTATATTGAGCTTGCTCGAACTGTGATGACTATAGTTATCCATTCTTTTTGCACCAAAATGTTTTAAAACTGCCCCAAAAGCGACTACTACAATAACGGCACATAGGAGGAGGTGATAGGATTTAAGCCATTTAGGAAATGATGGCGGTTCCACTTCCTGTTTCCATTTTACATTCAATCTGTTCATTTCTGATTTACATTAGTTTTATTTTAAATCAAAATTTACTCCAGGAAAGGGTGTTTGTTGGTAATTTTCTGTTTTTTAGCTTGTTGTGTTTTGTGTGGTGCCATCATTGGTTGAATAGATGCCTATCATTTTGAGAGGGTAATTTTCAAAATGATAGGCTAACGTTTTACAGCATAATGTATATCAACGACCATACATACGTAATAAGCGATATAGTGGATGTTGAAATGTGCTAAAACTAGATTTTTTCAATTTTTAGGGATGATGCCTTATCATTAAAGTTTTAAAAATCCATTTCTTTTCGGAATTCTCGTGGCGTCTTGTTCATAATGGATTTAAAGAATTTATTGAAATTCGTAAGATTTTGATAGCCGCAGATATAGCAGATCTCAGAAATACTAAGTGTTCGGTCCATCAGCAATTTGCAGGCATGGCCAATGCGCATTTCATTGACAAATCGGGTGAAAGATTTCTGGGTATGACGTTTGAAAAAACGACAGAAAGCGTTGGGAGTCATATTAAGGATTCCGCTGGCAGCTTGTATATTAACGTCTTCTTTGAAATTGCTCATGACATAGAGATAGACCTTATTAATGCGCTGTGTTTCCTGTTCGCTAAAGGTCGGTCGATAACCTTCGGACACAAGACTTTCAAATTCTACGGTTTCCTGCAGTAATTGGATAAGTCTAAGAAATTCAATAATCTTTGAAAATCCTTCTTTATCACTAATGCTTTCCATCAGTGTATGCGCCTTATCTTTAGTTTCACCATAAAAGCGGAGCCCACGTTGGGCCTTACGGATAAAATGCTGCATCGCTTGAATCGTTTGATGTTCGTCGGTCAGCTGGAGTAAAAAATCTGCGGGAAAATAGATCACAATAGCACGTGCCCGTTGTGGATTGCCTGGTTCTAAAAATACGTCATCATTGCGCCAGATATGTGGAATATTTGGCCCCATCAAAACCAAGTCACCTTCCGTGAATGTAGCAATATTATTGCCCACAACACGCTTACCAAAACTTTCCAAAATCAACACCAGTTCGCATAGTTCATGAAAATGAAGGGGATTGCTCAAAAAGTCTTGATCGACTATTTTGACATGGATGGTTCTTTCGCTGGGCGGACTGAGTTCAATAAATTGAGCTTTGGGTAATTTGTTCATAGCTAGCGAGATTGGTTGACTACAAAAATAAATTATTTATCGATATTTCAAACAATATTCACCTATATAAGTATTTATTGGTGGTATTTGGGGATATATAGTTTTAATTTTTGTATGATCAGTTTTAGTATTGCATTTTAACGGCCTGTATCTTTGACAGAATAAGATAGCCTTATTTAGTTGATATCAGGAAAATGAAAGAAAATAACCTTATGAAATGGGCGAATGACGAAACGCTTTTTGAGCTGATCCGTAAGGAACTTTTTACAGCTGTCATTGGGGATGTGATGGACAACATGGGATTGTTCCATCAATTTTTACCACCCAATATACGACCTTTAACATCGGATTTATTTTTGGTCGGGCGCGCGATGACGGTATTGGAAGCGGATGTCTGTGGAAATGCCGAGCATCAGTCGAAAAATCCAGTATTGGCTAAATCATTTGGATTGATGCTTGAGGCCTTGGATGATCTACGTCCGGGTGAGATTTATATTTGCAGCGGCTCTTCGCCGGACTATGCGCTCTGGGGTGAGATTATGAGTGCAAGGGCCAAAACATTGGGTGCGCATGGGGCGATTGTCAATGGCTACTCAAGAGATACCGTTGGAATTTTGGCGCTCGAGTTTCCTTGTTTCTCCATGGGCTGTTATGCACAGGATCAGGCACCACGTGGAAAGGTTATTGACTGGCGGGTGCCCATCCGTTTTGGGAATGTCCTGATCAAGGATGGCGATATGTTGATCGGCGATATTGATGGTGTCTGCGTGGTACCGCGCGAATATGAACAGGAGGTTTTCGCTCGGGCATTTGAAAAAGCGAGAGCTGAAAAAGTAGTATTGAACAAGGTTATGGAAGGCATGGGTGCCAAAGAAGCATTTGAAAAATATGGAATTATGTAAATTAAAATTGTCCAAAGGCAGCTGGTTGGCGCTGTTGTTGGCCTGTACGACCTTGAGAAATCTGTCGGCACAACAGGCTGGATCATTTTTGACGCCTTTGCCTGATCAGTTGGCCACAAGTAAAACCAGTCGGATTCTGTTGAATGGACAGTGGAACTTCAAAGTTGCCAATACTAAGCCAGTGGCCATTCAGGTACCGGGAGAATGGGAGATGCAAGGCCAGCATGTCGCTGCGGGTGAAACGGCAGTGTATGAGCGTTCATTTGAAATGCCCGATGATTGGGAAGGCAATCCGGTATACATTCGCTTTGACGGTGTCAGTTCACATGCGCTTGTCAAAGTAAACGACCAGGTAGTCGGTGAACATGAAGGCGGATTTGTTGCTTTTCAGGTTGACCTAAATGGAAAGGTCAACAAAGGAAAAAATAAACTGACCGTAGAAGTTCAGGCAAATACCCTAAGTGATATTTTATCTTGTGTGTCTCAGTATGCGGCGCATACCGTGGGTGGAATTTTGCGCAAAGCAACTTTATTTACAGTGCCTAAGGTGCATATTTCGGATGCAGCAGTTGCAACAGATTTCGATTCAAAATATGTCCATGCAACGCTTAAACTTGCGGGCCTGGTGCAAAATAGCTCGAACCAGCCGCAGCTGGTCCAATTGCGCTATGTACTCCGGGATGCCGACGGTAAGACAGTTCTTCAAAAATCCTCCGACAAGATTCAGCTTGGGGTAGGGAGCCATAAACGGATCGAAAGTCTACTAGCAGTCAAAAAACCGATGCACTGGTCGGCCGAGACGCCTTACCTCTATCTATTGGAAACGGATTTGATCGTCAATGGTGAGGCCGTGCAAATGAATAAGCAAAAAGTAGGATTTCGCGAAATTGAAATCGTAAAAAACCAATTATTGGTAAACGGAAAACCCGTAAAATTGAGGGGAGTGAATAGACATGCTGTGCATCCGTTGAATGGTAGGGCTTCAAATCCAGAAATAGATCGGCAGGATGTGCTTTTATTCAAACAGGCGAATGTCAATTATATTCGCACTTCGCACTACCCTCCATCAGAGGAATTTTTGAATGCAGCAGACGAATTGGGTATGTATGTGGAGAGTGAAGCTGCATTGAGCTGGATTCAACATCATGCTTCTCCAATCTGGCGGAAATGGGACTATAAAGATAAACGTTTTTTGCCAGTTATGCTGGGGGCAAATATCGATAATGTATTGAGTAATAGACAGCACCCTTCTATATTGTTCTGGTCGCTGGGAAATGAATCTCATTGGAGCCCACTTTGGGCGGAGATCAATCAACATGTGAAAACCTTGGATCCAACACGTCCGACAAGCTTTCATGATCAAACTTGGGGTGGCTTTAATAATGGTGGAAGTAAGGCTGATATTGCCAATTACCATTATCCAGGTATTAACGGGCCTTTGGCAACCGATACCATGAAAAGACCAACATTATTTGGCGAATATGCGCATCTTTCGACCTATAATAGACGTGAATTGTTGACCGATCCTGGCATCAGGGATGCTTATAATGCTCCCTTGGTGACCTTTGTTGACTCGATTTATGAATATTCCGCCAATTTAGGTGGAGCGATCTGGAGTGGTATTGATGATACTTTTCATCTTCCCGATGGACGTATTGTTGGTTATGGGCCCTGGGGGCCAATCGATGGATGGCGCAGACCGAAACCGGAGTACTTTGGTATGAAAAAGGCTTATTCACCAATAAAAATCGGTAAACCGGTTATTAACGGTAGTAAAGTCGTCATTGATATTGAAAATAGGTATGATTTTCTGTCACTTGATCAAATTAAATTTGTGGCTATTGTCGATGGAAAACAATTTCCATTCAAAGCCGCTATCGGACCTCGTAAAGGTGGGCAGGTAACCTTGCCAATTCCAAGTGGTTACAGCTCATTGCAGATTATTGCAACAGATAATCAGGGAAATGAGGTCGAAAATGAGTTGTTTCAGAAAGACCGAAAAAATCAAGAACAATTTTTGACGACAGCGTTACAGCTGAAACAAGATTCAGCGTATATTTATGTAAAACAAGGAAATTTGGATTATACATTTAGCAGAACCTATGGTAAATTGGTAGCAGTGCGAAAAGATGGCGAACTTATTTTGAGCAAAGGCCCCACAATCGCATTAATCGAAGCGAATGCGGAGGACGGGGAAAAACCGAATGTAGCGGGGGAGACCTATCAGAATAATATTGCACCATTGAAACAATATGAACAATATATCTTATTTGCCGATGCCGTGGAGGCAATTGATTCGGCTGATAGCATTTCGGTAAGTATGAATCTTACCTATCAAAATGGAAAAGGAAAACAAAAATTTGTTTTCCTTAAGAACGGTCTTCTGCGTGTAGAATACGAAATGTTTTATCAACGGGAGAAGGAAATGAATCTTTATCAATCAGGTTTGATGATGGAATTGCCTTTATCGTACCATAAATTAGCCTGGTCGCGCAGAGGTGTATTTTCAACTTATCCAGAAAATCATATCGGGAGAATTGAAGGTGAAGCAGAATTGTATGCTATTCCGCTTTATGAAGTAGAAGAACATGGGAAGCCACAGGCGAAGGATTGGAAAGATGATGCCAATAGTTTGGGATCAAACGATTTTAGATCGACCAAAGCAAATATTCATTGGGCAAGCATAAATGGGCCTGGAGCTAAAGTAACGGTACTATCCAATGGACAACAACATTCCAGAGCATGGAAGCAAGATCAACATATTCAATGGTTGGTAGCGGATTATTCAAACAATGGCTCAGAACCTTTTTATGGCTCGCCGCATAGCTATGGCCGTAAAAAAATAAAAAAAGGGGATAAGTTAAGTGGACAGATTATTCTAAAAATAGATTAAAAAATTGAATCGGAATGAAGATTATAGACGTCAAAGTCTGGTTGGTAGAAGGAGTAAAGTACAATTGGACTTTATTAAAGATTTATACAGATACAGGTCATACAGGTGTGGGCGAGGCTACCAACTGGCCAGGTAGTCCAATTGTGTTTGAGGCTGCCAAACATGTGGGCCAACGGATCATTGGGTTGGACCCCATGAAAACAGATTTTATCTGGACCAAACTTTATCGCGACTTAAACTGGATAGGGCCCTATGGTGCGAGCATGTGTGCGATATCAGGAATTGATATGGCGCTCTTGGACTTGAAAGCAAAGGTGCTTGGAGTACCTTGTTATGAACTACTGGGTGGTGCATTTCGCAAAGAAATCTTGCTGTACGCGAATTATTGGTTTACCGCTGGCGGGCACAATCCACAAGATTATGCCAAACAGGCGCGTGCGGTGAAGGATGCCGGTTTTACAGGATTAAAATTTGATCCTTTTGCGCATACAAACTACCTCTATGGAGAAGATTTGGCGGTTAACCTGAATTTGACTGCCGAGCAGCAAGATTTAGCTTTTGAAGTAAGTAAAGCAGTTCGTGATAGCGTAGGCCCCAATTTTGATATTATGATTGAGACCCATGCAATGTTGAATTATCGGGTAGCCGTACAGATGGCACAACGCCTTTCTGAATTGAATATCACTTGGTATGAGGAACCTGCAGGTCCAGAAAATGCGGACAACTTGCGGGCAATGCGTGAACGCATACCTTCCAATGTGTCAATCTGTGTCGGAGAAAGACATTACACGAGACATGGAATCCGACCGGTACTGGAAAAAAATATCTGTGATATTATGATGCCCGATATTACGCGATGTGGCGGGCCTTCGGAAATGAAGCGGATGGCAACGATGATGGAAGCCTACAATGTATTGTTGGCACCACATAATCCAAATGGGCCACTTTCAACCTTGGCAAGTGCCCATGTGTGTGCATCGGTACCAAACTTTTTTAGACAGGAATTTATGTTCAACGATGTTCCCTGGAGGGATGAAGTCATCGATCATCCAATTAAGGATATGGTGAAGAATGGTCATTTGATATTGAGTGAGAAACCGGGATTAGGTGTAGACCTGATCGAAGAAGAAATGCTTAAGCATCCAGGGATATTGGAGCCTAGACCAGGTTTTTACGTGTAAATTTTATAAGAAAATGGCGTTTACAATTGATTTGACGGACAAAATTGTCCTTATCACTGGTGGTATTTCTGGAATTGGGCTAGGGGTAAGTATGCAATTTGCACAGGCCGGCGCAACGGTGATAGCCTGTGCCGAATTAACTGTTGATGATCCGACAGTGGCTTCATTTTTTTCGAAAATGGAGCCCTTTCATGAGCGTACATTTTATTATGAGACTGATGTGTCTCAAGAAGCTGCGATTCTGAAGCTGGCTTTACTCCTGCAACAAGAGTATGGTCGTCTGGATATACTGGTTTCCAATGCTGGACAGAATGTTTTCAGGGGCCTGGATGACTGTACATTAGCGGATTGGAACAACAACAGTGCGTTGAATCTCGCTTCCCATTGGCTGTTAGCCAAAACTCTTAAACCGCTACTGATGCAGGCCTCACCTGGAGTGATTATCATCATGGCCTCTAACCATGCCTATGCTTCCATTCCGGGATGTTTTCCCTACAATGTCACAAAAGGGGCTTTATTGTCCTTGGTGCGTGCCATGGCTGTTGAATGGGGACCGGCGATCCGTACGGTAGGGCTCGCTCCGGGATTTATTGATACCCCTGGAAATCAAAAATGGTTCGATTCATTTCCGAATGCCGAGCAGGAGCGACAAAAAACTATCGATAGACATCCGGTTAAACGACTTGGTACAGCCGAAGAGATCGGCGGTTGGTGTGTATTTCTTTCCAGTACCTACGCTTCCTTTGCGAGTGGAACGACCTATCTCATTGATGGGGGTAGAAATGCTTTAATGCAAGAAGATTAAAAAATAAGCACATCGACAGGGGGGCTTGAAGCGTAATGGCTATGGAAAGAAATGTAAAAACAGCGTAGGTATTGCTAGAGGCGAAAATTAAATACAATAGACTAGTAGTTTTTTGTTACTTCTAAAATTATTGCACCTCCAATGACAACAATTATTATATTTGCAATACTGTCAATTCATGAAAGCGAAACAATTCATATGGATCTTACTGCCATTGATGCTCCTCCAGAGCTTCTCTACCGTATGGGTATGGACTGTTTTTGAACTCAATAGAGACTATATTGCCAAAAATGAATGTATCAACCGCTTTAACGAAAAGGCGCTTTCCTGTAGAGGGCAATGTATCTTGATGAAAAAGATGCGTGAACATGAAGAAAAGGAGCAGAAGAAACTCGAGACACGCATCATCGATGTTGTTTTTATCAACAACAGCCTGAATTTTACCTTTGACAATTCTTCATCTGACGAAGACTGTATTCAACTGGCCTTTGCAGAACAGAAAGAGAATTATGCTTACCGCCCCATCTTTTCTATTTTCCACCCACCGCTCGTCTAATACCTTTTTAACGAATTTACCGGATGCAACGATTGACGTTTTATGTAAACGGTCCAATCTGTATGTGTTTTCCTGAGAAGAATAACTGTATGCATGTTGCCCAGTGATTTATACCACGGAAAGCATATTCTTCGTCCATGAAGGAAGTCCCTTTGGCGCTATTGATCCAGCTGGATTAGGCTGATGGGACTGGCTATCGAATCTCCTATCTGCTGAAGGAATAGCACATGGGAATACTATATACTGTTTTAAACAATTGGAAAAAGAGAGTAATGAAAAATAGAATCACAATAATCCTTGCCTGTTTTGGCTTTATCCTTCTGCTTGCCTGTGCGGATAATGGGGATAAGAAAAAGGTATCAACCGGCAAAGCTACTGAGCCTGCAGCGGCATCTCCAGCAACCGAAATGTTGGACTATAAAACCGAAGGAGCCAAAGGGGTAGGTCCTGTTGTATCTTTTGAGCACAAACCCTTTGATGCACAGCTCGCAAATAGGGGGGTAGAGTTATTTGTCTCCAAATGTGCTATGTGTCATGGCTTTGATCGTACCTTGGTAGGTCCGTCATTGGACGGTGTCATCAAACGCCGTACACCGGAATGGATCATGAATATGATGCTCGATCCGGCAACAATGCTTGAACAAGATCCTGATGCAAAAGCACTGAGCAAGGAGTTTGCGTCACCTATGATCAGTCTGGGGTTGCAACAGGAAGATGCGCGCGCAATTTTGGAGTACCTCCGCGAACGGAATAGCGCAACGAAATAAAGAAATAATCTATATCGATGAAATCCTACAAGCTGAAAGGACTTTTCTGTCTGTTGATGGCCTGGGCTCTTTGCCTACAGGCAACCAATCTATTGTGGGTATTTATTGGCTTTGAATGCAATCGGGATTATATTGAGCAGCAGCTATGTGTCTATCGCTATGAACCTGCGGCTACCTGTAAGGGGTTCTGCTACCTGAGTGAGAAAACAGTGGAAGAAAAAGAGGCCAGCGATGTGTTGATCAAAGTGAAAAGTGCTGAGATACCGCTGTTTGTACAGCTTGTTCAAGAGCTGACCCGGCAGCAACCCTTTACCCGAATTTTAAGAATAACCCATCCGCTAACGGAAGGTAACCCCTTGTGTCAGGGGATCTTTGACCGGATTTTTAAACCTCCAATCGTATAACCATTCCCTTTAAATTTTTTATTGAAGAAAAAGAATAAGATAATGGTAATACGAAAAGAAAAACTAGATTTTCTAAGACTAGAAAATATTGATTCGGCTTCCAATGGGATTATTATTATGCCTATCGCCGAATATTTACATGCCAAAGCTCAACAAAAGACATTGATCGCGCATTCATACTATAGTGTTTTGCTGATTAAGAGTGGTGGCCTGACGATGGTGGCAGATAAAAGAATGTATGCCATGGGCAGGCATGATATGCTGAGCATCAGCGCCGATTGTGTCTGTAGCTTCCTGCATAATATACCTGTCGAAGGAAGTATCGTCCTTTTTACGGAAACCTTTTTTATGCAGCGCTACCATATGGAAAGGACACACTACTTTAACTATTTAAAATGTAACCGGATGAACGGCTTTGTATTGACCAGTGAAGACATCGAAAGATGTAGCCACCTGATGGAGCTGATGCAGAAGGAATATCATACAGCAAAATTTGGCTCAAGAGAGTTGCTACACAACCACCTGCATAGTTTGCTACAGCTGTTGGGGCATCGGATTACAAAAAATATTGGCGCTGTGCGGATGGACGAAAAGGAAGAACGGATAATGACTTTCGAGACTTTGGTGGACGAAAATTATCGAGAGAAGCGATTCCCGTCTTTCTATGCCGAAAGACTGAATATGTCAGTCAATCATCTCAACCGCATTTGCCGCGAAAAGAGAGCCGCAAGTTGTGGCACACTGATCCGGAATCGGATCGTATTAGAAGCAGAACGTCTGCTGTATCATACGTTTAAAACGGTCAGGGAAATAGCCATTGAACTAGGATTTGACAATGTACCTTATTTCATAACATTTTTTAAGGCCAAGAAAGGGCAGAGCCCTGAGGAATTTAGGAGAAACCAATAGGATAGTAAGAGGGGGCAATCTCAGATTCGGCAGTAGGCTCGCATTTTGCGCATTTGCCTACTGTCCGAATCGTTTTTCTTAACATGTCATCTTATTCGACCAGTTTGATATTGGATACAAGGTAAGCTTTTCCAAAATTTTTGGGGTCATGTGTGACAGTCGCTTGAATGGATTTCCATTTAAGGGGTAAGGAAACCAAACTATAATCAGTCAATCTTTTATGATTGTACTGCCAGATTTCTTCTAGCTGGTCTCCAACTTTTTTATCGGCGTAGGTGAGTTGGATCTTTGTTCCAATGTTGATAATATACTTATCTGTGCTTCATGGTTTAATATAATGGTTTGTAAAATGATGTGATAAATCTATCAAATAGAACGATTTGCCCATGCTTTATGCTACATCAAATTAATTTTTCTCGATGTTAAAGGCCATGTGATCGCTTCTTCGCTGCAAAATATCGTTGTCAATATTTTCCACTTTATCCGCATTGATTGGATAAAGTGGAGGACCCATAATTCCCTTTTTATAAAGCTTTCTTCATTTCTTAGAAAGAGATTTTTACGCACTATATTCTGGCTGCTGAAGGGATAGATAGAAAGTGGAATATTGCAAACAAAAAAGCCATGTCAAAAAACATGGCTTCGGGATTTATTATAAGTCTATACTTAAGTAGCAAGTTCTTTTACAAAGTATTTTTTTCGGAACCAAAATGCAAGGTTGACCAGTGCTATCAGTGCGGGTACCTCGACCAGTGGACCAATCACTCCAACAAAAGCCTGTCCACTATTGATACCGAATACACCAATTGCGACCGCAATGGCCAATTCGAAATTATTGCCAGCAGCCGTAAAAGCAATGGCTGTACTTTGTGAGTAATCGGCACCGACTCGTTTGCCAGCAAAAAAACTGATTATGAACATCAGCGCAAAATAAATCAGCAATGGGACCGCTATACGCAATACATCCAAAGGTAACTGTAAGATCATCTCGCCTTTGAGACTAAACATCACCACAATGGTAAAGAGCAACGCTATCAAAGTAATTGGAGAGATCAAGGGTATAAAACGGTTCTGAAACCAATTTTCACCTTTTAAGGCGATCAGTCCATATCTGCTCAAAACTCCGGCGAAGAAGGGTATCCCTAGATAAATAGCGACGCTTTTTGCGATTTCAGCAATGGAAATGTTCACGGAAAGCCCTGTCACCCCAAAAAGTGGGGGTAATACTGTAATAAAAACGTAAGCATATAAACTATAGAGTAAGACCTGAAAGATACTGTTCAACGCAATTAATCCTGCGGCATATTCTCTATTACCATCTGCGAGTTCATTCCATACGACAACCATCGCGATACAACGAGCAAGCCCGATTAGGATCAATCCGGCCATATATTCAGGATACCCGTTCAGAAATAAAAGTGCCAATACAAACATTAATACTGGTCCTATGATCCAGTTCAGAACCAGGGAGGTGCCGAGAACTTTTAGGTTTCGGAAGACCTTCCCAACCTGTTCATAACGCACCTTGGCCAATGGCGGGTACATCATGAGAATCAGTCCGACAGCAAGTGGTATATTTGTTGTGCCACTGCTATAGCTATTGATCCATAGTGCAGAAGTGGGAAAAAAATTGCCCAAAGAAATACCGAAAACCATTGCCAGGAATATCCATAAGGTGAGGTAACGGTCAAGAAATTTTAACTTCGATTGCATGGGTTAGATCTTGATATTTGAAAAGACATAGCACATTTCGGCCGCAATTTCTAAACTACGTTCTGCATACACTGCTGTTTGCTCAGCTGTGCCATCTGAAATCTTGGGATCTTCAAAAGTAATCGGTATCCTTTTTTCAGCACCGGGAATAAAAGGGCATCCGCCATCCGCCTGCGAGCAGGTCATGATTGCAGCAAAGCCAGAGATTGGGTTGAATGGACTATCATATTTTTTTGAAAAGCCGATAACCGGCGGGTCGTTGTCGCCATATTTTATTGCATAGATTGGGTTATCCGTATCAGCGATCTTAAAAACCTCAAATCCCTGCGAAATCAATGTTTCTGCGATTTTAGGAAATAAAGCAGTTTCTTCCGTCCCCCCTGAGTAGCAGTTGACCGCTGGGATATGATGGAAGGATGCGGCCACCTGCGCCCAAAGCTGAGATAAATGGCTTCTACGGGAATTGTGGGTACAGATAAAATTGAGGTTGACCGGCTGTCCACGATCAACCTTGTCCTGAATAAATTGAATCAAGGGATTCAATGCCGCTTTACGTTCCTCAGACAAGTGTTGTCTGCAGGTAATCGTGCTTATTATTTCTTTTATTTTCTGATACATTGCTGCAGTGAATTTTAAGTGATTAACAACAGCCTGAGCCTGGCGTGCAGCAAGAAGTTCCGCTGACTGGCAATGCTGAAATATTTATTTTCGGCTTTTCGGATGGTATGCCGCAAGCATCTTGGGCGAGGCAGGCCGTAGTCTTGTTTTTCAAGACAAAGGTCTTACCGTTAAAGTCAAGATCGTATTTGCCGATCGTACCGCTTTGGTATTCCACTTCAATTTCCCCATCTTCGATACCCAATTTCTCTTCGGACAAATTGATAATATGTAATAGTTTGCCTGGTTTTAGACGGTGCTCATAATCATCCGCATTCCATAGCTGGAAGTTTACCACTTTCTCCTGACGGATAACACCACCACAGTCAATGAATTTTTTTGTGATCTGACCTACTTCGGTGACATGGAAGTGTTCAGGAACAAATGTGCCATTTTCCAACTGAAAATCAACATGATCCAATGTTGCTAAAATTTCTTTGATTTCTGATAATTTCATAAAAGACTAATTTTATTATTTATTAAAAACTATATATTGCAATATTACGATGTATTTGCTCAAAAAAAGTTACTTACAGCAGCTTGAGATGTTTACGTCCTGATTGAAAAATGCGTTGAACTCCTGTTGCATTTGTTTCCAGACCGCTTCATTAATACAGTAACAAACAGATTTTCCCTCGATTGTCCCCTGTATTATTCCTGTATTTTTTAATTCCTTAAGGTGTTGGGAAATGGTTGCCTGTGCTAGCCCTAGTTCATCAACCAGATCGTTGCAGATGCATGCTTTCTTGTCAATAATATATTGAAGGATAGCTATTCGTGCGGGGTGTCCTAAAACCTTAAATGCTGTAGCCAGTTTATTCTGTTCATCAGCGAAAATTTCTGTCTTTGTAAGTCCCATCTTCTTTTGTTATATCGCAATATTACGATAATAATTTTAAATATCCAAATATGGGCAGTTCCATTTGGTTATCGAGCGTCGAAATGTGCTATTCCGCTATTGTCCAAGCGTGAGATTGAAACCGTGGCTTTGGTAGCCAAAGGAAACTCTAGTCCACAGACCTCGTAAAAACTTTTTATTTCGCCCGACACGGTACGTACTCACCGGAAAAATCTGTTCAGAAAAAAGGAGACCAAAAGTGTTGGTGAATTTGTATGTAAATGCATCGAATGGGGGTTGGTATGATTGATATTCGATAATTTGCATTGTACATTTTTTGGCAAAAAAATTGTTAAGGTTACTCTGATTAGAGCGCCAAAATGGTATCATACGATAAGATTATACATAAACCGAAATCGGCTTAAGGATTGATCTTATGGTGAAAATGCCTGCATAAACAAATTTAAATTAGCCATTAACAATAGATGAGACCTATTTTATTGATCATATTCATTCTTTTTATAGGGCGTTCAGAGGCGCAGACCATGAAAATTCCCGATCGTATAAAATCTGCTTTTGCGGGTACGTGGGTATATAAGACCAAGTTTCAGACTAATACCGTTGTGATCTGGTTTGAACCGGGCAAGGAATATGCAAGTTTTAAAGACATCGGCAGCGGTGAGGCTCCGCCAAGAACTTTTCGGGCCCAATTAAAAGGAAAGGTCTTGTTTATACCGGCCAAACAGGGACTTAATGACGAGCTGGAAATGGAGGTCGTAAAAGGGAAATTGAATTTAAGGGTAAAACCGATTATATGGGATGAAAAGGGAAATATAGTGAAAACTGGAACTGTTGAAACAAGAATTTTTAAACGTACTACCAAAGAGAAATAAAGATCCGCAGGGAAATAGAGGCCCTGTCCAAAACTAAAAAATGATATGTCAAGAATCGTTGTCTTTTTCGCACTAGTCCTTTTCTCATGTCAGGGAAAGTCTACCAACAAGGCACAGCAGAAAACTGATACTGTTGATGCGAAAAATATCGTTCCGAAAAATAATACTGTTTCTTGCGAACAAGTTGTAAAGCAATTGGTGAAGTCAAGCAATGCAGTCGCATTTAGTCAATTTGGTGATACGCTTGTTCAGTCTGCGGTAGCTTACCGAGACCCTGAAAAGCTGACGATCAAGTTGTATGTCATTAATGATATTTCGGAAACTCCTTCAGAAAAAAGACTGGTAGAACGTGCTGTGGGCTGGTTGGAATTTCATCAGAAAACCGGACAACTTTTGGATATAACAAACGACCCCGATAATCCACTAATCTTGCGGTATGATAAGCGTATTGCGAAAGAACATGATCTTTCCTCGTTATGCTGTTCCACAGCAGCGATTTCCAAGCCGGGCAGCGGATATGCATTAAGAGATGTGATGTTGGACAAGGATATCAAGTTTAATGGTAAGCTGGATAGGTTTTTTACACGAAGTGATTTTGAAAAAGTTTTCGGTCGGCCCGATAGTATTCAACTGCTAAAAGATGAAGCGCCCTGTATCACTATTTTTAATACTGAAGCTCCGGATGATAAATACCTATACAAAAGTGGTTCACGCTTTGAAACCAGCGGGGATAGTGTCGCAGTAGAAGAGTTCTGGTTTTTGAATGGAAATTTTATCAACTACAATGGGATCCGGATAGATGCGAATACGACGATAGAAGATATGCAACAGCTTTTCCCTACAGCGGTCAGTGAACGACAGGGGATGGATAAAGTGGGAAAATTGTGGGTAATCAGATTGCGGGAGGACAATGAAGGGATCGTGGATGGTCATATCAGAATGTACTTTAAAGATGGTAAAGCGCAATCTATACATTGGTGGTCTCCTTGCTAATGTGTAAGAGGGGATAACAGTTCATCCTCTAAAATGGATGGTTGCCAATTCTAAATCTGGATGGATAGTACCAATAGACCATTGATCACAAATTATTAATTTGATAAAGAAGAAAATAGAATTATTTACAATCCGTGAAAAACCTTTTTATGATCCGAAAAAGGTTTTTTGTGTTTTTTGAGATCGCTATAGCTTTGCATTTGGTCAATGGAAAGAAGCGATACGTCAAAATGTTTATTGCTTCTTGTAGCCAAGGGCTTCCTTTGCAGAAAAAACATGAAAAAACAAGTTTTATGTGCCATCTTGTTCAGCAGCTTAGCGACGCTGACAGCACATGCCCAAAATGCAGTATCCGGACAGGTTATTGTCGATTATGTTCCGCTGTCAAACTATATCCGACCAGAAGATAGCGTAAAGACCGGCTCTAAAAGTGATTTCAAAAGGATACAATTCAATCTTGAAATACCTTTGTCGACCAAAGTGGATTCTTTGGGCAATATCAAACGCTGGTCATGGAAAATGGGAGCTGCCTACGCAAAGATGCAAAACCGTGATTATGAGCAACAGCTTTTTCCGACTGAAATGTTGAATGCCGAAGTCGGACTGCAATACTTGACTTCTTTAAAGAAAAACTGGTCGCTATTGACTTTTGCCTCTGTCGGTATCTATTCGGATCTGGTCAAAGTCAATGGCAAGGATGTCCTGGGGCAGGGAGGCGTTTTTTTCATCAAACGGTTTAAACCGAATCTTGCCTTTGGATTTGGTCCGGTATTGAGCAATAGCTTTGGTGTACCGATGATTCTGCCGGGACTGTATTTTGACTGGAAGACCAATGGCAAGGTAAAGTTCAATGTGAATTTCCCACAGGGTCTTGCAGCGGCTTATCAGGTCAACAAGTTCATGGATCTTCGTGCGGTAGTCAACCTGGATGGTATGACGGCCGAACGGGAAAAGAACGGGAAGTCCACACTTGGTGGATTTATGTTGTTAACCGCAGGTCTCCAACCCCAATTCAATCTCGGTAAGAATCTTAAATTGCAGCTAACGGGGGGAAGCACACTTGCCCGGATGTATGTTGAAAACGATCGGTCGTTAAAGAGTTTCTTCAAGGATAAGAAGCAGGCTGATCCCCGCTTTTCACCGACCTTCTATACTTCGGTAGGATTTAAATGGAATATGCCCTATTAACGGCTCAGGAGCTTCTTAAAAACCACGTTTTGGAGAAGCTCTTCTCTTTTTGTACGGGAGATGGGTAATTCCTGTTCCCTAATGTATACCCTTCCACCCGAGATGATATCGATATGATTGACATTGACCAAATAGGATTTATGGATACGGAAAAAATGGCTACTCGGTAAAGCTTCTTCCAGTGCAAGCATGGTCTGATGGATAGTGAGCGTCCGTTCTTTAAAATGGAGTTTGGTGTAATTCTGCATGCTTTCGGCATAGAGGATATCTGTCCAGGAGATTTTGACGAAGGCATCACCCTGCCGGACAAAAAGCATGGTATCATTGGCGACAGGTTCCTGTGTCGATTTATTGCGCTGTACAAATTGCTGAAATGCTTTTGTTGCTGCCTGAAAAAAGCGCTGGAACACAATAGGCTTCAGTAGATAATCCACCGCCTGAAGACGGAACCCTTCCAGGGCATACTCCGAATAGGCTGTAATGAATATACATAGGGGAGGATTTTCGAGTGATTCCAAAAAATCAATACCATTGAGATAAGGCATATTGATATCCAAAAAAATAAGGTCAATATCGCCTTGTTGCAATCTAGAGGCTGCCGCTAGGGCCGAAGGAAAAGTTGCGACGAGTTCGAGAAAATCAACCTGTTCGGTCATCTCGGCAATATGCTGCCGTAGTAGGGGTTCATCGTCCACGATGATACATTTCATCTTTGTTTGTTCCATAGTCGTTTAGCAGTTAAGATTGATTGTCAGGTCGACGCAAAAACTATCGTCTCGCTTGTCAATGGTTAACGTGTACAGATTTTCATACTGCAGCTCTAGCCTCTTTTTGACATTTTCCAGTCCTATACCAGAGTGTCTTGTTGATGCCTGCAGGGGATAGGGCTGATAGCTATTTCTGATATGAAATTGAAAATAGCCGTCTTTCTCAGAGCAGTTGACGCAGATTTTTCCTTTTTGATTCGGAAGTCGATCCACATGTTTGAAGGCATTTTCCACAAAACAGATGAGCATCAGCGGTGCAATATGCAGATCTTCTGTTGTCTGTGACCAGCTGCAGTCAACCTCCAGTTCGTCTCCCCAGCGCATCTGTTCAATTGTGATAAAATTTTGTAAATATTGTAGCTCACGGCTCAGCAGTACAAATGATTGGTTGCATTCATAGAGCTGGTAGCGTAGGATATCTGAGAATTTTAATAGTAAAAAATCGGCCATATCCACATTCTTTTTCATTAGGATATGAATATGGTTCAATACATTGAACATAAAGTGTGGATTGACCTGATCCTGTAAAATTTTGAGCTGGCTTTCCAGAAAGTTCTGCTGCAACTGACTATGGTCCCGCTGAATATTGGCATGTTCCTGATAAAATCGGATACCACAGGCCGTACCATTGATCAGTACGGATGAGGGGATAGCCTTATAGCTCTGTACAAACAAAAGTGTGGCCCGATCTTCCTCCGATAGTACTTGGCTATGGATAATAAAGTACGCATCTACTGCACCGATCAGCAGGGCCAAAATAAGGACGAAAAAGATAGCTTTGAAAACAAAGGGTTTCATTTTCTGTGTCTTAATGGCTTTTGGTAAGATGCTGTCACTTAGGAGTTGCGAGATGCTGATGGAACAGATCATAACCGATGAGCTATGGATCAGCGCACTGATGGCGTCCATATCCTGCTTCACTTGTATCCATACGGCAAACCAGAGGACAAGCCAGAAGAGCGTGAGAAACAGGTGCCGATGGAGATAGTTTTTTTTGAGAAACATGGGACAAAAATAGTCAAATATATAACAAAAACCTTTGAAGGCGGATATAGGATTGCCTTCAAAGGTTTTAGCGTTAAGGGTTGTATTAGAATATGAAGTAACCTACGCCAATGGAAAATGCCTGTGGCTTGGATTTAAAAGATTTAGACAAGTCAGAAAACCCACGCTCGTAACGGACATCGATACTGAACCTTTGGATATCAACCCCAAGACCGCCTGTAAATTGTACATTGGACTTATCGAAATGTTTGACGCCCTCTTTGATGGCCTTCAAGGGAGATAGATTGTCATTCAGGGTATAATTATATACTGCACCAGCAAATACACGAAAGTTCATATCCTGCTGCTGGTAGATTTTATAACCGACCATCACGGGAATATCGATCGCATTCCATTTGAGTTTAGTTTCAGTCTGTCCCTGTGGTTTGAGCGCTGCTTTACGTTTGCTGAAAAGTGCCTCGCCCTGAATGTATGCTCTTCCGAGGTTGACACGTGCCATACCACCGACATGGAGACCCATTGCATATTTGTCGTCCAGATCTGCTAGCTCGGTGTTGAGCTTGTTGATACTGCTACCACCTTTGATACCAATCTGAATAAGAGGTTGCTCTTGGGCAAATACCATTTTACTTAACATCATCGCGAAGAGTACAACGCATGATAAAATTGCTTTTCTGTTCATTTTTATTGTTTTGATATGTACAAAAAAACGAAGGTCAGCGGCGATACAGAAAAATCTTTGACGAACGGTATACTCGCGGTGACGAAAGTGAAAACGGTGATGTCAACCCCGCTATTCGTCCTTCAGGCTCCTCACTGGATTGACCATGGCGGCTTTGATCGATTGATAGCTGACCGTTAAGAGGGTGAGCACGAAGGCACCTGATCCTGCAATTAGAAAAATGTCCCAGGTAATCTGAATACGATAGGTATAAGAACTGAGCATGTCGTCGGAAATATAATAGGCGATCGGGAATGCAATAAGGCATGATAGCAGCACCATGATAAGAAATTCTCGCGATAGCATCTTTGTGATCGAAATGATAGAAGCGCCAAGAACTTTACGGACGCCGATCTCTTTGGTTCTGGTCTCCGCCATATAGGCTGTCAAACCGTATAATCCTAGGCATGAGATAAAAATTGTCAGTAGTGCAAAAAGACTGGAGAGTTTACCTAATTGATTGAAATCTTTAAATTTTTTTGCATAATTCGCATCAACAAAAGTGTACTCAAAGGGGTATTCTGGGTTATATTCCTTAAAAATTTTCTCCATTCGAACCAATGCATCCTGTGTTTCAATATGATCACTTAATCGAATATTGGTTATTGTAGTACCAGCAAAGGCTCCTTGAATAACCAACGGTGTTATGGGATTAAATGGTGATTCTTGGACAAAATCTTTGATGACACCAATGATATGCCAATCCCTTCCATCAACTATTGTCTTTCCGATCGGATCATCAAAATTAAATACCTTGGCGGCCGATTCGTTGATTATCATGGCGGAAGAATCTGTAGGGAATTTAGTCAGGTCAAAATCTCGCCCGGCGATCAATTTCAATCCCGCGGTATTGACTAAATTATCGTCTACTCCAAACCGTGTAAACATGGTGTTGTTATCTTTTGGTTTACCATCCCAGATCATGGAATTGTTGCTCCAGTTTTCTGTTAAGGGGGCTGAGGTTCGTGAAACATTTGAAGCAATACCGGAGGAGATTAAAGCATTTTTTATCAGTAATTTGTTTTTACCGATCTTTCCCTGGTCTATAATATTGATCAATCTATCTTTATTATAGCCAATTTCTCTATTTTGGGCATGTTTTATTTGTTTCTGAATAGCTATTGTTGTAACAATGAGGATAATAGCAATACAAAATTGAACAATGACCAGAACTTTTCTGGGATTGAAATTCCGTTGGGCGTGTAACAATTTGCCTTTTAATACTTTTACCGGTATAAAAGAGGATAGATAGAAGGCTGGATAACTCCCTGAAAGAATGCCTGTAAAGAGGATAAAGACTATAAAAACAGACCAAAAGGGGAAATCCGTATAGGGCATAGTCAATGTTCTTGAAATTAAATGACCAAAATAGGGCAGGACCAGTATCGTTATTAGCAGTGCCAATATGCCTGCGATACAGGCAATGAGAATGGATTCGATTAGGAACTGATAAATCAATAGCCCTTTATTTGCACCCACTACTTTTCTTACACCAACTTCTTTCGCCCTTTTTTCACTTTGTGCTGTACTTAAATTCATGAAATTTATACAGGCGATTATCAATATAAAGCAGGCAATAGCGATAAAGGATCGTACCATTACGATTCTACCCGATGTCGGCTTACCCATGTCGGTGTAATTACTGTAAAGCCATTTATCCGCAATAGGCTCAATAAAATTCTCGGCTTTATTTTCCGTATGTTTTTGTAAGAAACCTTTTATATTTTTCTGAAATTGGTCAATGTTAACATTTTGATCCAGTTCAATATAGGTTTGAATGGAATTATTTCCCCAGTAATCATCAGAATACCCTATTTTCTCCAGCAATGTCCATGGAACAAGATAAGTTGTTCCCTTCATAAAGGAATTGTCGGGAATGTCTTCAATGATTGCGGATACGGTGGAAATCTGTGTACTGTCCAATTTGATTGTTTGGTTCAGCGGGTTGTTCTGACCAAATAATCGATCTGCGAATGATTTGGTCAGAACGATCTGATTAGGTTTTTTCAGTGCTTCAACCGGATTTCCAGCTAGGACTTTATAGTCAAATATTTTCAGGAAAGTACTGTCAACAAAAACGCCCTGTTCTTTTGATAGTTTAATTTCCCCTCTTGTTAATAAAAAACCGGTCCCCTTATTGACCCTGGCTACATTGTTTATTTCCGGAAAATCAGTTTTTAAGGCAGCGGCCATTGGTTTTGGTGTATAAAAATGTTTTACGACCTCACCACCCCAAACATCTTTTATTCCTACAGCATATATCTGATCAGTTTTTGAATAAAACCTATCATAGGTAAATTCACTTTTTACCCAAAGCATGATCAAGATTGCTGCCGCCATTCCGATAGCTAAGCCCACAATATTGATTGCTGTAAACCCTTTGTTCTTCTGAAGGTTACGAAAGGCTATTTTGAGATAACTTTTAAGCATATTGATCAGTTTAAGTTATTGTTACCAATTCGTTTGCCAATTGTTTAATTTGCTGATATATAGTGTTTTGTTTTTTTATTTGAGATTCAAAACTGTTCGATGTCGGACGTTTTTTGTACGGAAACGGACAATTTTATACTGTGAAAAGGTACAACAAAGCAAAAAGGTTAATGGCTGTGGTATGGCGTCCACCTACGCTGAAATGGCTTTTATAAGTTTTAAAAAAGCCTATAAAGCGGAATCGCTGGATGATGCGAAGTCTTTACTGAAGGAAGCGCTGGGAAAGACAAAAGAAGCTTCTGCCTATACGATAATCCCCGACTGTAACTGTCTTAATGCCAAAAGCTATGCGTTGAATGCTGTGACATTTGGTAATAAGGCACTAAAATCGGCGGACTTAGACAGTTTGAAAAAATGGACCAAAAAAGCCATGGATATGTCTCTGGATGTATTGACCACTATACCGAACTGTAAGTAGACCGAATATGGATTGACGAGAGCGTACATACATCTTGCCTGTTGAAATTAATCAATCTGATCGTTTGGCTGTTGCTTGTTTACGATCAGCTCCTGGGCTGGCAGAGCCAGTGTAATATTTTCTTGTCGAAATGTATTGTTGATGGTTACCATGACATCACTTTTAATCTGACCTGTATCTTTGTTTATCTTGACCCAGAAAAAGAGCTCTAGTGCGACAGATTGCGCGGAGACAGATGCGAATTGTACAACAGGTGTTGGGAAGCTAAGAATCTGTTCATTTTTTTCCGTAATTGCTAAGAGCAAACTTTTTACTTTTTCTAGATCGGTCCCATATTTGACTTCGATATGGCTACTCAGGCGTTTGCGGGCTGTTCCCTGGCTCCAGTTGATGACGCGTGAACCAAGTAGGTCTCCATTGGGTATAATTAGGTTTGCTCCCTCTGTGGTCATGATAACACTACTCCGAAAACCGATGGATTTGACGCGGCCGGATTGCCCACCGACCTCTATCATATCATCTACATTGACGGGTTTTTCAAAGGCGATAATTAAACCACTGACCAGATTATTGACAAGTGTCTGTAAACCGAAACCTATACCGACACCTAATGCTCCAATGATCAAGGTGATCTGTTGGATAGGAATACCTGCGGCAGCAAAAGCAAGAAAAAAGCCAGTGAAAATAATTGTAATACGAATCAGCAACAACCAGCTTCCAAGATGAAATTGTGATCCGTCACTTTCGTTGTGGTGGGGCTGTGGACCGGAAGCAAAAAAAGAGACAATCTTTGAAAGTATAGTTGCGCAGGCCATGATCAGGACAAAGACCACAATATTGATGACTGTGAAACTGTAGCTGCCCAACTTGTGCGTGTTGTAGAAGAAATCTTGTATAGGTTCTGACAACATCCTGAATTCGTAAAAATTGCGCCCAAATAGCACAAACCAGCCTACAATAAGGATCAGATAGAAAAATAAAGGGGCTCGTTTGCCAATACGGTCGTAGTTGATATAAAAGAGCTTTCTTTCTTGTTTTTTATAGATCGAGGAGGCATAAGTAAGTCCCTCATTAACTAGGCGTAAGACCCATAGAAAGATAATTGTCACGACTACATTCAATAGTCCCGCAATCAGTAGTACTTTGGCAATATTAAAACTGCCGGCGAGGTTAAGCCCAAGTGATAACAGTTCCATTATTGTCATCAATCCGATTGGGAACAAGATCCAGCGTTCCCGTAGTTCTGCATGACGGGATCTGTTTATTAACGAAAATAAACCGAGCAAAAAGGTCGATGATGCAATGAGTATCATACACCATCGTTCTGATCGCGAGGCCTGCAAAACCATATTATCTAGGACAGCTAAAATATATAGACCCAATAAGCAGAGCCAGATTGTCATCCAGTAACTGGAAATATGTTTGCGAAGTATAATGCTAATGAGTATCGCCTGGGTAATGATAAAGATTGTTGAAAATACAAAAGGTGGATTGACAAACAGAAACTGTACGATACTCAACGCAATGACTGTTCCCGAAATGAGAGGCTGCGCTAAGAGCATGGCTGATTCCGCTAGCATCTGTCCTTGATTTTTTAAACTGTTTTTCAATGAAAATACATAATAAACAACCAATATTACTGCGGCAATTAAAAACAGAAGTCTTGCCCAGTTGCCCTTTAAATAGTAGGTGAGTGCCAGCTTCGCCTTGATGACAGACAAATGGAGTATCTCTTGTATCGGCCTGTTGTAGACGCTTTCTTCCCAGAGTGGTGCAAACTCTTTGTCGAAGGTTTTTTCGGCAATCTGTTGTTGATAATAGCGTATTTCCTCCGTATCATTTTCCAAAGCCATCAGTTCGAGATTCAGTTCATTTTGGAGCGTCTGGATAATACTGATGTTTTTTGTAAGCTGCTTGCTCACTGGCGATATTTCTTTCGATAAAACATGTAACCTGCCTAGGTATTGACTCAGTTGTACGGAATCTTCCGAAACGACAAAGAGGGATTTATCCATCGTGAGAGAGTCTATTTGTAAACGGTAGTTGATCAATTGGTCCTGATAATTGTCTACTCGTTTTTTGTAGGTTGATACCTCGGTTGTGAGGGTATTTAGAATATTAAAAGTAGTTGTTAAATTTCTGGAAGAATGAGCAGATCCCTGGTTATTGAATACGCCATCTTTTGACAGTTGATGCCAACGAATAATTTCCTTTAATTCCTTACGGACTGCTGCGGTATCAAATCCTTTTTTTAGAAAAGATCCGGCATGTCTTGATATTGTTTTTATCTGTTCGAAAACCTGATTTCGCCTTACTGATGCACGATCCTGTTCGAAGTCGATGACACTTTGTTTGGCTGACTTGCTGAAAAAGTCCTGCATTCGGGATACATAATTGTCTTTTACTGAATCGGTGGGTACAGCTACGCTTTGTGCTGTAGCGGCAATGGATTTGGGCAATGGCCTAAGGCAGCACAAAATAATCAACGAAATGTATAACAATGCATATCTTCTTTTCATACTAGTAAATTGGGTTTCGATAGGAGTAAAAATAATAAAAAAGCAGGAGATTTAATAACAATCATTGAGTGGGAAACAGACTAGATCATTAATAATTCTGGTCACGATGGTTTTGGGCTTTAAGGTATGGTAAAACCATCCAACGGATTTGCTTTTCTGTTCATTTGACGAACAGCATACTCGCGGTGGCGAAAGTGACCGTGGGAATGATATCAAAAATGATATATTACTATATTTGACTCGTGTAGAACACGCATTCGAGAAGTGATAGTTAGCCTATTTATATGCAGATTGGAAATACTAAAACTGTCCTAAATTACCGAATCCATGAGAATGAGATCTTGATATTGTTATTTTATACAATGGATATTAATTGTGTTTTGGAAATTTAAGCTAAAAAAAGAGCCGTATCAAACCTCAACTATCCGATACGACTCTTTTTCTTAAAATTTAAAAACACTCTTCAGTTTAGCGTCTAGGTCGTCATCACTACCACCACCGCCACCGTAACGGCCAACGATAACGCCATTCGGATCAATGAGGATCTTGGTCGGCAAGGTATGTATGCCATAGGCTTCTGAACGGTCTTCTGATTTATCAAAATCACCTTGAGGGGTTGCCTTTAAGCCACGTAAGACGTGCTTCCATACACCAATTCTGTCTTGATCGACCGCTTTTTTCCACGCTTTAGGATTGGAATCATCATCTGAAATACCGATAATTTCAAAACCCCTCTTTTTGTATTTACTGTAGAGTTGTAAGAGGTGCGGGTTACCCTTACGACAGGGTACACACCAGCTCGCCCAAAAATCCAGTAATACATATTTGCCACGGTATTCGGATAGTTTAAGTGGCTTACCGTTGATGTCCATTCCTGAGAAATCCGTGGCTGTACTTCCCGGTGAACCTGATTTCAACTTCGTAATTTCTTCCGCCAGTTCCTGACCATTGACTGAGTTTCTGATCTCAGGTCCCATCTGGTCGTAAATGCTTTGAAGTTCTGCTAGGTCTACACTGCTAACGAAAAAGCGAAGTTGTGCAGCGGAAACAGCTGAATTAGGATGCTTCTTGATATAGGAAAACTGTTTGTCGCGTATTGCTTGCTGCATAGGGGACATGTCTTCTTTGATTTTTTCAAGTTCATCAAGTTTAGCATTGAGAGCTTCCTCGGAAGCTCCTTGTTTTTTCAAGGCGATGTATTCATTGTTTTTGTTATTGTACGACTCGTTGAATGGTTTTAAGGAAGCAATTTCGGACTTAATCAAGTTGTTATAGGTATTGAATTCATCCTGAGTTTTTAAACCAGATAGGACCATCTCCTGAGGAGAACTAGCATCACCACTGATCTGTAGAATACCTGGTTCAATATAAAACTGTAGGTATTGTTCGTAGGACTGAGGCGCGCCGCTTTTTCCATCGCTGAAATAGCCTGTGGCTTGTGTAGGGGCTTGCACTTTGCCGAGGTAACTGAATACACCATTGAAAATCTGGGTACTGTCAGCGACTTTCTTCCCTGCAGCATCGGTATAACGTATATTGAACCAGGATGCTTTTGCAGGATTTTCGATTTCTCCCTTAATGACGAGGGTATTTTTATCCATGACGGGCGTGCCAAGGAGTTTTGCTAGTTTCTTGTCCAAATGTTCTCCGCGAAGATTTTTGGCGATGATTACACCATTGGGATCAATCAGAAGGTTGGAGGGGATGGATTTGATATCATAAAGTACGCCGACTTCATTTTTCCAGCCTTTGAGGTCAGAAAGTTGGGGCCAGTTTAGATGATCACTATGAATTGCATCCAACCAAGGTTTTTGCTGTCCAGGGTAGTCGAATGAAATACCCAATACGGTGAAGTTTTTGTTTTTGTATTGCTGGAAGGCACTGACTACATTTGGATTTTCCATGCGGCAGGGGACACACCAGCTGGCCCAGAAATCAACTAGGACATATTTACCCTGGAAATCAGCTAGAGAAACTTTGTTTCCTAAGGTATCGGCTTGTGTGAAAGGCAGTGCTGTGCGGCCGATACCCGTCAGTTTATCGGTTTTGATGCTATGTTCGATGGCTTTGATTGGGACATTATTTCTCGCTTGTGGACTAGCCTGTTGTAACAGCTCATCCAGGGAAGCAAGATCGTCACCATTGCGCAAAGTAAAGAACATCGGATATACGATTGCGGGACTGTTTTTATGTTTTAGTACAAAGCTCTTGTCCAGCGTGGCTTGTTCAGTATTTTTGCTGTCTATCTCTTTGCGTAATGTAGCGATCTGATCTTGGTTCTTGTTCTTGCGGGCTTCACCAAACTGATCATATAAAGCATCTAACCCAGTTACTTTGGAGCGTTGTTGGAATAGGTTGTAATAATCTGCGAGTTTGCCACCACTATATTTCGCATCTTTGAGCATAGGGGTTTTGCTACTGATATTAAGCTTGCCTTTTTCTAAGAATATAAAGGCGCCGTTCATCTCTCCCGAAGCTTTCATTTTGCCTACCTGAAGAATGTAAAAATCACCTTCACCTTCAGGGATATCCAGATCAAACCGAAAGCCTTTTTCAGTCTGTTGGACTGAGTCCTTCTGTCCGTTTACGAATCCAGAAAGATAAATCCATTGGTCTTTAGGCAGATTGTCTAACTTGCCTGTCAGTACGGTGTTTGTTTTTTGCGCAAAAGCCTGACTGGCCAGGGCTAAAAACAGGAATGATAATGTGCTCTTTTTCATGTTGCTGTGGTCTATATGCTCGTATGAGCTATAAGGTATTGAATACTACTTTTAATTGGGCATCCATTTCTTCTTTAGAGGTGGTATGTATAATAATTTTCCCTTCTTTGTCCAATAAAACATACGTCGGTAAGCTCGGAATGTCGTATAGGGTTGCGATCCTCGCCGGACTATTTTTGATAGGGAAATCATCGGCTACTTGGATCCAGGGCATTTTTTCTTGATCGAGTGCTTTGAACCAGTCTGGCCAGCGACTGTCATTGGTGACGCCAACGATTTCTAAGCTCTTATCATTGTATGTTTTGTAGGCCTCCTTCCAATGGGGGATGGCTTGGCGACAAGGTACGCACCAGCTGGCCCAGAAATCGAGAAGGACATACTTGCCACGTAGTGAGGAAAGCTGGAAATCGCTACTGTCACGTTTTAGCGCTTTGAAATCTGGCGCTTGATTACCGGGCAACAGTGCTTTTTTAACGGCCACTTTGCCTTGAAGATTTTTGATGTAATTGGATTCTTTTGCGGGAGACTGAAACACTTGAAGACGTTTGTCGAGTTCCGCAACCGGCATGGATTCATTAAAGAGCTGATAGCGCTGCAAGAGGTAGGCTCCGGCTACGAGTGATGGGTGCTGTTGAGTGATGCTATCGATCCAGTGAAGTTCCCAGATTTTGTGTTTATCTCCAAAAGCTTCCATTTCTGCACGGATGGCTTCTTTTTCTTCAGATTTGCCTGCGGCCTCGTATTTCTTGTTGAGCTGTTCAAACATCTTTTTGGCAGCAAGGCTTTTGGGATGCTTTTCAAACGCATCAAATATGTCCTGGTTTTCGGAACCGATTAAACTGAAATTGCGTAAGATGGCGCCTTTGCTATCACCATAAGCGGTATAATCATAATGGGTGGATCCACTCGTATCTGCCTGGAATTGAAGTTCACCCGATTCGATAAACAGGGTGGTCGACCAGTTGCCGGGTTCGATCTTGATAGACATCATCTCTGGCTGATCAATGGGACCTGTCAGCTGGAATTTGCCGTTTTGTAGCACTGTGCTATCTATAGTAATTGACTGTCTGGTGGCATCATCGAGACGTTGTAATTTGACTGTCCCTGAGGTAATACCTTTGATTTGTCCATGTAATGTATATTTTCCTTCCGTTTGTGAATTTTTGCAACCCTGCATAAGTAGCAGGGTTACAATGGATAGTAAGGTATATTTCATCTTATTGTGTTTTAAAAATATCGTTCAGCTTTTGTTGTAAGGATGCGCCACGTAGGTTGCGAGCAATTATTTTTCCATTGGGATCTACCAGTAGCGAACTTGGTATGCCCTGAATACCATAATAGGTGGATACTTCATTTTCGAAGCCTTTTAATGAAGATACTTGCGACCAGGGCATGCCGTCATCTTTGATGGCTTTTTTCCATTTTTCGGCGTTGTCATCCAAAGAAATCCCAATAACAGTAAAATTATTGTCCTTGTATTTGTTATAAGCTTTAAGGACATTGGGGTTTTCGGCACGGCAGGGGCCACACCAACTTGCCCAAAAGTCTATCAATACATATTTTCCTTTGAAGCTGCTGAAACTGATCGGTCTGCCTTCGGGATCATTTTGCGTGAAATCCAAAATTGTCGCTCCTAAAGCACTGCGTCTGAGCACTTCCATACGTTCGGTAAGCTGTTTACCTGTCGCCATAGCAAGTACGGTTTTGTCGAGTACATCGTAAAGAGGTTTCACCTCTTCATAGCTTCCCATAGCCGATCGGTCAGAGACCAGGCTCAGGCTAAAGGCACTCTTGGGATGGACGGTAATATAGGCTGCTGCTCGGGCACGACGTTCGGTACTGATTGCATTCAGTTGTTGTTCGAGTTTTAATTGCTCTTCTTCTGTACCTTTTCCCCATTGCTGATAAAGTGGATTGGATTGTTGTTCCAAGTCTTTTAAGGTCGCTTGGTAACGTTCGGCCTCAGCCTGTATTTTACTGCCCTTGGCTTTTAATAAATGTAATGAATCGGCCTGGCCGGTTATGCTGATATTGCCCGCTTCGAGGAAAAGTTCGGCGTAACGCGATGGGAACATCAGATAGACCTTTTGGGGTTCGGGCATATCTGCCTCCCAAACAAATTTATCTTTCTGAATCTTAACAGTATCTGTTTTCATCTTGCCATCTTTTAGGTAACCAATAGCCACTTGAGCGTCGCCAATACCTTTGATCAGACCGGAAACTTTTGTCTTTTGTGCCAGGGTACCTAGTGTTGTTGTGAGCAGTAAAGCACTAAGTATATAGTTTTTGCAGTTCATATTGTTATCTTTTAAATTTTTATCAAAGTCTTTTATCTTACAGATCAATATTATAACCCGGGTTTTGTTCGCCAAATTTGGAATTATCTGCAAATTCACTTTTTGGTACTGGCAATATATATTGCTGGATATTGGTTAATTTAGGACGGATGGACGTCACGGTAGCTAATGGCAAACGTAACAGACATAACCATTCCTGTCCATCTTCTGCTACAAGGCTTTTGGACGTTTCCTGGTAGTTGTACTTGAGTATATCTTCACGACTCGTCAGTGCATCAAGTTTGGAAAAGTCGGATAAGCCATTGTGTGTACCTATTTCTTTGAGGATCGCTTTGGCCTCAATGATAGATCCATTATTGCGCAGCAAAGCCTCAGCTTTCAATAAATGTACTTCTGTCAGGCGGATCGCATAATACGTTTCCGAAACGACTGTTGGGACTGTACCCTCAGCGATATACTTTGTGAAAAAATAGTTGGCGTAGTTTTTACGGAAACTACCGACCATCCAATCCTGTCTTGGATCAGCTGTCAGGAGATCACGTAGACCTTGCGTCGCACAGTATAGGGCTGATGCACCAGGATAAAACTGTCGGCTACGACTGTAGGCATAGGCAGGTTGGTTGGGCTGCGGAGCTATACTGAGGATGACTTCTGAGCTACTGGCTCCTTTGGTGCGGAAGATATCTTTTGCCAGTGGCTCAAGTCGGTAAGGACTATTGTTGGTGATCGCTTCGGTTAGTTTGATGACTTCAGCATAATCACCTGCCTGGCCACGACACATCAGTACGCGGGCCTTCAAAGCTCTTGCCGCCCACAAGGTAGCATAATATTTTTCATGCTGAGCGGGACAGTGCAAAATGGCGTAATCCAAATCTTGTAGGATGGAGGTATAACTTTCTGCGACTGAGGAGCGAGCCTTTGGGATATTGCCGATTGTGACAGCCTCATAGCGTAATAATACACCATAAGGACTTGAGTGATCAAACCATTGTCCATAGAAGGATAGTAATTTGAAATGCCCATAGGCCCTTAGAAATCGCGCTTCAGCTTCGATAGGCTCGCGTTCAGCTGTTGGAATACGACCTTGAGGTAATTTATCCATAGCACCGATCAACGAATTTGCGGCATTGATAATACCATAGCTATAGGACCAATAGATATCGGACGAACTGAGCATTTGGTTATCTTCTGGTGCTCCAGCGCCGGTGCCATATCCATATATCATGTATCCTGTCAACTGGGCGGGAAGGCGCTCATTGTTGGTCCATTGGGTGATGCCATTGTCTTGAGACACGTTCGCAAAGCGAAAGTATATACCATTCAATGCGATGCGAGCTGTTGGCGCATCCAATACAGTATTGCCATCGACTTTTGCATTTTCAGGTAGGGCACCGAGTTGGCTTTCGCAGGAAGTTAGACTCACACTGCTCGTTATAAAGGTTAATCCAAATAGTATATGGAAGAGTTTTCTTTTCATATTCTCGTCATTAAAGTGAAAAACGTAGTCCTAGAATAAATTGTTTAACAGCGGGGAATGTGCCTGGGTCACTTGCTCCGTTGACTAGGCTATAGGGGTCGTTGCTAACCTCAGGATCCACACCAGGATAGCTTGTCCATGTCAGAATATTAGTCGCTGAACCGAATACTGAGGCTTGAGGAATACCGATCCGTTTGCGTAATCCCGCAGGTAGGACGTAGGTTAAGGTCAATGATTTAAGGCGTAAAAATGATCCGTCATATACTGCTGAGCTATTTGTGTAAGCAGTTCCATTTTGTCCGTAAAGAAGTCTTGGCCGTGTAGATGTAGGATTCTCCGGTGTCCATCGACCTAAAATTTCTGTTGTTTTGTTTGATCTGTTACTCACATTGTTATTCTGGATATCACCTTGGTACAGAATGTCGTTTCCATAGCTGAAAGTAAATAAGGTTGTCAGACTGAGTCCTTTATAGGATATACTATTGGTGTAACCACCGTAAAACTTAGGTTCTGCACGTCCAATGATTTCATTTTCAGGGAAAAATTCACCTTCTGGAATTTTATAGCTTGGATCACCAATTCCCAAATAAGGGTCAAAATACATCCAATACTGATTTTTTTCCTTATAGGCATCCACCTGTTCTTGTGTTTGTAATAAACCCGTGAATACCTTTCCATAAATCAGCCCGAGCGGCTCACCTTCCCTGACGATTGCATTCCCGAGGTTATAGTCTGTGATGTCATTTGGATTGGTAAAGTCGCGGTTCACATTGGTTACTAGGGAGCGGTTAAACGAGATATTAAAAGCACCATTCCAAGAGAAGTTCTTCTTTTCTAGAAAGGTGCCACGTAATGCGATTTCCAGACCCCGGTTACGAATATTGGCCAGATTGGCAATGACACTATGGTAGGAAGAACTACCAGCAACTGCTCTGGTGAACAAAATACCAGAAGTCGCTTTTTCGTAAATTTCTATACTGGCACCAAATTTCGAGTTAAATAAGCTGATATCCAAACCTGCGTCTTTCTGCAGAGTAGATTCCCAACGGATTGCTTCATTGCCGAGTTGTGTAGGTACCATTGCACTTTTACCGCCGTATGCATATGGGCTGTATAAGGTGTAGAACATATTATCGCCAATATTTTGGGTACCTGTGTAACCCGTGCTTGCCCGTAATTTGAGGTCATCTACCCATTTTAGACCCTTCATAAAGGGTTCGTCGGAGATGCGCCAAGCCACACCCCCAGAAGGGAAAAATCCAGTACGGTTGACTTTTGGGAATTTGGAGGAAGCATCGGAACGACCTGTAAAGGTGACAATATAACGGTCCTTCCAGGCATAACGCGCACGTGTATAAAAACTTAGTAGGGAGTTCTGTCCACTGGTCCCAACGGCCGCTGTCACCAAGCTAGCTGATGAAAGGTTGTTCAAATACTTGTCATCAGGATAACCCTGTGCGGTAACACCAAAAAGTTGAGAACGAGTTTTCTGCCAAGAAGTACCACCAACAATATTGAATCGGTGCTGCGCATTGAAAACTTTATCCCAGGTCAATGTATTTTCAAAAAATAGGTCTGTCAACTGATTCTGCGACTGCGATCCCGTTCCTAGACTGGAGGTCCCCACACCGTTTGATGCGGCGATTAAGGCATCACCGGTCACGTAATTGCGTTGGTTCGTACTGTTATAGTTGACTGAAGCAGTGCTTCGAAAAATAAGTTCCGGTAAAATTTTATAATCTGCTGCCACTGATCCTAAGAGAGAGTGGCTGGCTGCTCTGTTTATTCCGTCGAGGAGTACAAGTGGATTTTGATAGCCCTGATAATCATATCCTCCTATAGATTCTCCGGTATATTTAGCAATGGAACCATCCGCATTATAAGCTGCAAAAGTTGGAGGGGCAAAGAGTGCCTGTGTATAAAGACCATTGGTGATATTATTAATGGTATAGCCATAACCAAATGTGGCTTGCGTGCGGAGCTTACTAGTGATCTCGTTGTCTAGGTTAATCCGTCCCGACAAACGTTGGAAGTCGGTGCCTAATACAACGCCTTGATTACCGGTATATCCTAAAGAAATAAAATACTGCGAAGCATTACCACCACCCCTAACGGAGAGATCAGCGTTGTCGGATTTTCCCGTCCGGGTGACCAGATTTAGCCAATCAGTATTCGCAGGGCCATAAAAATTAGGATTGTTGATCCGGTTGTCAAAATCGACAAGTTCCTCAGGCGTGAGTGTTTCCCCTGCTGCTTTGCGAGCATCGAGGAGGTTGCGATTAGCCTCTTGCATAATCATGATATATTGGTCACGATTGAGCAGGTTGATCGGTCGTTGCTTGCTAATACCATGATAATAATTGGCCTCCAAAGTTGGTTTTTGTTCACGTTTTCCACGTTTGGTGGTAATAATGACAACACCATTGGCAGCCCGAGATCCATAAATTGCTGTGGCAGATGCATCTTTCAATACATCTATAGTCTCGATGTCGCTGATGTTCAGTCCGGCCAGACTATTGAGTCCACGTGCGAATGAGCCAGATACTGCGCTGTTTGGATCGTCAGATCCGAAGCGATCTACCGGGTTGACCACCTCAGCTGAATTGCTCACATAACGATTTTGTACGGTCATCTGCACCCCATCAATAATATAAAGGGGATCATTACCGCCCATAAGCGAGGTACCGCCTCGAATACGGATTTTGGCAACCCCGCCTGGCGAGCCATCAGCTTGTATGACTTGCACACCGGCAGCCTTACCTGTCAGGGCCTGATCAATACTAGTAAAAGGCACATCCCTGATCTCCTTCACGTCAACAGAGACAACCGATCCGGTCAGATCTTTCCGTTTGACACTACCATATCCCACCACAACGGTTTCCTCTAAGGTATTTACCCCAGTTTCGAGCTGTACTTTGATTCCTTCTATGCTATGTTTTGCCGTAAGTTTGATATTTTGTGAAACATGACCGACATACGAAATCCGGAGTACCTGTCCAACGGACGCTCGGATCCGAAAAATTCCGTTTTGATCGGTCAATACCGTGTTGTTGTTTTCCCCTAACACATTCACCGTAACACCAGGCAATGGTCGGCCTTGGCTATCCTGAACAAGCCCTCGAATATTAGACTGGGTCGCTGGTGCCTGTTTTTCTTCCTTTGAAAGAATAATAAGGTATTCCCGATGCATCCGAAAACTGAGGTCAGTATTCGTCAATAGTTCATCGAGGATATCTTTGACAGGTTGATTTTGGGCGTGCACAGCAAATGCTGCGCCCAGACCTTCGACGAGATCGTCACCGTAAACAAAGCGATACTTGGTCTGGCTTTCAATTTCTTTTAAAACCGTGCTCAACTTCACCGATGTGAGATGTAAGGTAGCACGTTCATTTTGAGCCAAAGAATTACCTATCGCAGTCAGGTGGAACAGCAGGGTTAGGATGATAGTCAGTTTCACGAGAATGATCGTATTAAAAAGTTTAGGGTAATATCTTCCCTTAACGCGAATTGCGTTATTTTTCATAAGTTTGCAAGGTTAATGTAAACAATTGACAACAGCGCCTAGGATTCGCAGTCACAGCCTGTTGTGTTAATTAACGATTTTGGGAGTATGCCTGGCATGCTCCTTTTTTTTCTCTGTTGGTTAGGTAACTGTATCTTTCATAAGTTTTATTTTATGGATTAGTTAGGTAAATTCTGATGCTGCGTGGCCCGATCTTCCGATAGTTGAAAGGGATGCTGCTCCGTAGGCTTTGGAGCACATTCTGTAGTTCTTCGCGGTCATCGAATGCCGCTGTATATTTTCGGGAACTGATGTCCGAATTTTGGAATTCAATAGTAATATTATACCAACGTTCTAACGTTTTAGCAATTGAAGACAGCGGTTCGTTAACAAAGACAAGTTTCTGGTCGGCCCAAGAGGTTTCGGCCAATCGTTGCTCAGCATCATACTGGGTAACGGTCTCCAATTTGTAATCGGATTTTTTTTCTATCCCTGTTGTATTGTTTTTGGAACTAGGCTGTGCTTCTGCTAGTGGAGCAACGACTTTGTCTTTTGGTTTTAGACGGATAGGCGCTTGGGATTTGCTCTTCAAAATAACCTCCGCACTGCCCTCGATCAGTGAGGCAGCAGTAAGTTCTTCGTTGGCATAGGCTCTGACATTGATTGTCGTCCCCAATACCCGGACTTGCAGTGCTTGAGTCGTTACGGTAAAGGGTAATGCTTTGTTTTTAGCAACTTCCATATACGCTTCACCAACAAGTTTGACCGCACGGTTTGTTTTACCAAATCCATCAGCGATCTCCAATTTACTTGCAGCGTTTAACTTGACCAGTGTACCATCGGCGAGTTTAATTGTTTTCTTTTCAGCAGGTTGCGTTAGGTAAGCAGTCGTCTTCGACTGGTTGAAATGATATTGGAAGACATATAGGGAAGTGATCAAACACAGAAAGACAATAGCCGCCGCCGCATAATAGGTCCATTTTTTCTTTAGCAGTATGTTTTTGACGGGGGGATCCAAATGGGGTACAAGCCGGACATAGTTTTGCTCGGCATCAATCAAATACAGTGCATCTTGCATAGCCAGCAATTCTTGCTTAGCATGCTGTATAAGTTCCTGCTGCTCGGGATGTTGTTTAATATAACTTTCCCATTTCAAGATTTCCGATGAATCTTGTCTTACCACATAGCGAAAGAAAGATTCATCCAATATAAAATCCTGAACAGACTGGTATGCACTCATGGTCTAAAAATTAGTCGTTTATATAGATAGAGCCTACCGAGTTTGGTTTTTACCAGTTATTTTTTAGTTAAATACGTAAAGGGTTGTGTGTCTGATTGTTATTTTTTTCTGCAAAAAACTAAAATAAGATTAATAGGGGGAGAATCTGTTTGAGATTTTGCAGACTAGTGTCTTTTTTTAATGTATTGATAGCGCTATGGATCTGATTGTAGACAGCACGTTTGCTCAGGTTTGTTCTTAGAGTAATTTCATCGTAACTGAGTCCCTCATAATAACGAAGCAGAACGAGCTCACGTTGTCGTTTGGGTAATTGGAGAATCGCATTTTTAAGGACATTAACCCGTGTATTTTCTTCCTGTCGGATAATGAACTGAAACTCTTCTACATCAACCGTATCGGTGTCTTCATTGTTTTCGAGAAGCTTTTCAAATTTGTTTGTATTATTGAGGTCCTTGACTAATTGTCGCTGGTAACTTTTGAAAATATAGTTGCCAACATGATTGGCGTTGCCTATACTTTCGCGTTTTTCCCAGAAATAAAGAAAGGTATTGTTGATGCTGTCCTTTAGGGTATCCCGATCGTCTGTATACCGCAGTCCATATTTCAACAGGCCTTTGTAATAGGACATGTACAACTGCTGTAAAGCAGCTTGTTCTCCACTTCTTAGCGCCTCCCACAATTGTATTTCTAGTATATCGCGATCCTTACTCATGAATGTCTTATCCTCTACAAAGGTAACATTATGGATATATAAAACGACAATGTTTTAAAAAATGGGCCGATGGCAAGTGGCTGAAGCAAAATTTATCAAACCATTTCGTTCTGTAACACTTACAAGCTTAAAAAGCCTGAAAACCTATATCCTGTTGTCATAGATCCGAGAATAATTATTTTAAGGCTTCGCCAAGGAGGAGGGACACCAACGCATTCTACGACGCCCGAAAATTCAGTATCGGGTTGAAAGGGATAACCTGACCAATAAGTATTACAGGATTGGTTATACCACCGCTAATGCATAGCGATTGCTGAACGTGGTTGGAAGCGTCAGCTATAAATTTAATCGGCTCGGTTTGGAAAATAAATAAGAACCCTCAGTTTTGAACAACTGAGGGTTCTTTATTCTTGAATACCTCTCGATTATTAGATAGTTATTTTTTTGTTGCTTCAAGCATAAAAAGCCCTTCAGTAGTCAAGGGAAGTCCTAGAATACGGTTTTGGGCATGGATGTCAACTTCAACAGAATCGAATCCGATTGTTTGCAGAATGTCGATATCTTTGGTAGGACGTTCGTGCAGGCTGATTTCCAGTGCCGATTTTATGGCATTTACCTCTTCAATGGCACCAGATGGGCATTCGTCATGTCTGTCTGTACTAAAAATGGTTTTTCCGAAATCTGCATCCAGGTTGATCAGTTTACCTCCGGGCTTAAGTACGCGCTGCATCTCGCGGTAGCATTTTTCCAGATCGGGGATAGTCCAGGTCATTAGACGTGTGAACACCAGATCAAAGGTATTCTCTTCGAATTGCAGGGACTGTGCATCCATGACACTATAATTTACGTTTAGCTTTAGTTCCTCGCTCACAAGCGTTGCGGCTTCAATCATCTGCGGTGAAAGATCAATGGCTGTCACCTCAAAACCGGCCAGGGTCAGGATATTCGCAAAATATCCCGTTGCAGTACCGACTTCGAGTACGCTGTTTCCGACTGTCTGGCGCCGGACAGACTTAAAAAAATCAAGCCATTGCTCGGTTTCGGGACGCGACCAAGCCTCATCTCGTTCCTTGCGCCATGAAGCACTTCTTCCATCCCAATAAGTTGCTATTCTTTCAATCATCTCGATACTTTTTAATACATACAAATTTATCCATATTATCCTGAACAAAGGGTTGAATTTATGTCAAGACAAATATATTTTTTCATAAATTAGATTACAGCGATTAGTCTGGTTCTGGAAAAGTAAGCGAGGCTAATTTTACACCAAGATAACTTAAATATATGGGCAAGGTACTTCATCGGGGGCGTTTTATCGTTCCGACTGTAGGCAATAAACAGGTCTCTTGGATGTTGATGATCGGAGTGTTTTTGATGACCTCTTGTCGGACCATCAAAGATCCCGGTATACGGGATGCACTTTATAACAGCAATTGTAATCAACGGAACCTATATAGCTATTCCGCTGATCAACTTCCGGTGGCACTGTACCAACAGCAGTTGTCAAAACGTCTGACGGAAAAATTTGATCACAACACGCTTAACATGGCGAATGCCATAGGGATATTGGATCTGATAGATAAGTATATGCAGCTGCGGACCCGGAGAGATAGTACCAGTGTGGAGGCCCGACTCCGTATCCTGGAGATCAAGCAGGATATTGACCATCGGATAAATGCCGCTTCGATCGAGATTTCTGCCGTTTCTTCGGAAATGGACTGTGAGGAAGAAAGGGTAAGTCAGGTAGCCAATTACCTCAAAGGCAGGCAGGGGGACAGGGAGTCCAAATTGACCAAAGGAGCGATAGTGGTGGGGGCACTTGGTGCTATCCTCGCCGGTGGAGTGGTTAAAAACGAGGGTGTAAGTAATACTATTGGGATAACGGCAGGTATCGGAGAGGCAGGCCTAGGGTTGATGATGATTTTTAATAAAGAGTCTGTTGAGTTTCATCACAAGAGAAATGCCTTAAAGGACGTGTGGGATAACATAGAAACTTCGGCGATTTTTCCTCCCCTGGTCTGGTATTATCTGAAATATAAAAATCCGTCTGTTGGCCAAGATAAATCTTTAAGAGAGCAGATCGTAGAAAAATGGACCAATCTGGGGCAGATTAACCTGGATCCGAAGAAGTCGTCCGTACCGCTCTTCTTTGGTGAAGGAGGGAAGTACTCTACGGATGAACTGGAGAACCGCGCAGATATGTATGATCAATTGGAATCTAGTATTACGCTTATGAAACAGGATCTTAAGGCTCTTATGTTGGAGCTTGATAAGATTTAATACTGTCATGTCTTCCAAAGGAAGGGTAAGACACAACAACGTTAAACCTGTTCAATGGTAAGGTCTGTATTCGCACAGGTAAATAGCTGCCATGCAAAAAATATAGTAAAGCTCAAGGGCTCATAAGTTAAGATATAAGAAGTCGTGTCTATTTCGTATAATACCACTAAAGTGATACTTGATCTATATTTAATCTATTCTTAATCAATACTTAAACCATACTAATAACGTGCTGGAGAGCCGACTTTATACTCCTTAATTATTCTGCATTCGCTTTCGGTAGGGTAAGTTTATTGATAAAATAGGTGAATATTTTTTTAGATTGTATATTTGCTCCAGACTATATTGACCAAAAAATTAAAACTATGAAAGAAAAGGAACTAACTGAATTGACCGATCAGGAATTGTTGGATAGAAAAAAGCAACAAAAAAGTAGTAAACTGATCAATGCCATACTTGTCGGATTTTGTGTCGGTGTTATTGTTTATGGTGTCGTAAATAAGGGTATTACTATTTTTACGTTTATGCTTATCGTTATGGGCGCTTGGGCTTTTATTCGCTGGAGGAAATCAGACGAAGCACTTGACAATGAATTGAAATCCAGAAACCTGAACGAAAAATAACCCGTAGCGGACCTGTAAAACGAAAATACCGAAGCCATGAAAACTTCGGTATTCTTTTATGAGAGAATTAACGTGCTACTAGAGGGAAGTCTAGGTTTGTTTGTAATGAAGCCATAGCAGGCAATAAACACGATATCGTCGGTTTTTTACTTAAACCGATTACATTTGAACGTTTTAAATCAGCTGTAGGAAAATTTGAAATCATTACAAAATCCGAGCAGTTGACTGCCAGAGCAGACCGACAGATGATGGTGATCAAGGGATAATCTGAAAGAGATCATTGGCCAACTGCCTGCAGATAGATTCTCTCAGGTACACCTTTCTTATATTGTTTCTCATACTCATATTGACTCCCTGATACGAAATCATATCACGATTGGAACAGCGATAATACCAATCAGTACATCACGCAAAACAACGTTTTTTACGATGTGGGAAGAATGGCACCGCTAAAATACCAGTATTGATGACCTGATTATCGTTACCACCAGAGGCTGTAAATTTTAGGCTTTTGAATCGGAAATGGAACAGAACCGTCGGATTTGCTAAAGGTGAGGTGTTTTTTTGTACCTTCTTCATCAAAATTTAAGCGTCCATCTTGAAGTGTCTTAAATGTTCCCCGATAGGTCGTAGATCCATTAAATAATTCGCCTCGACCGTTTATTTGACCAGATTCGAAGCTACCAGTGTATTTTGAACCACTTGCCCATGTATATATACCATGTCCATTAGGAACCTGTTTGTTAAATTCGCCATTGTAGTTATCGCCATTAGTAAAATAATAAATTCCTGTACTACCTTTACTTGTTGAATATTTTAAATCTTGAAGCTTACCAATATACTTGTTCCCATCTTGAAAATAAATGGTTCCTTCTAAAAAAAGATGGTCAAATATTCCTTCGTACTTATATTCAGGTGTTGTATAAGTTCCTTTTTTTAGGTAATTGTTGACAAATTCCCCTTCTTGAATACTTGAGATATCCCCAGAAAGGTAAAATTTACCCATACCATTATAATATCCATTTTTAAAACCACCCTCATAGCGTATTTTATCTGATTGATATTGGTATTCTTTTCCATAGCTACGATCTCCTTTCTCATCATAAGTACCTTCGAAAACTTTATAGCCCAAGAAGTATTCAGTACCATTACTATACTTTCCGTCGATAAAATTGCCTATATATCGAACCGTGTTATAGTTATCGTAAGATTTCCCTTTTCCGTTGGGTAATCCATTCCTTATATCGCCCGTATAATACGCATGATAAAATGAATCATAAGAATTGTCTTCCCATGGATAATTTTCTACATATCCATTTGTTATTTTTTTCTTTTTTGATTTGTTACTGTACCCTGATTCTACTTTTTTTAGTGATGATGGAGTTGTTGTTTCCGTCTTTTGTTTTGACTGCTCCGCTTTCTTAAAGTTGGGAAGAACCTGTGCGCTGCTCATATGCGTCATTGTTATGGCGAATATGAAAGAGATTAAAAATTTTGTCATCATATTACTATTCTTTTAGAAGATCGATAAATGGTGTTTGAAGTGGCCTTTGTGAATTGCCTTCGATTTGGTTTGCGTTAAATGTACCGGAATAGCTGCTACCATCCTTCCAGGTATAGGTGCCTTTGCCCTGCATCTTCGTACGCCAGAACTCGCCCTCATACCGGTCTCCGTTTGCAAAGTAATATACTCCAGTATGCCCTGTATTGGCTGACTTCATGTACACGATATATCGCCCTACATATTTGGAGCCATCTTTAAATAGTATCTCTCCAGATTGCCAACCTCCATCGTAGAATTCACCAGTCCATATACTTCCATGAGAAAAGGACTTTAACACGCCCTTACCATGGGATCGACTGTTTTTAAATTCGCCTTCGTACATTCCATCTTCCCAGTACTGTTTTCCGGTACCATTAAGTCCCCCATCCTGAAAAGTTCCTTCCAAATTTAGCTTACCTTCATCATCATACATTTTTCCATAACCTTGAAGTTGTTCGTTCTCATTAAATGTTCCCTCTTTCCATTTTCTTCCAGCGGGCGGTGAAGCCTGATAGTAAATACCTGCTATCAGTTTATTATTGCTAAATGTCCCCGTTTTCAATTTACTTCCATCGTAATAAAAATAATAGGTACCCGTATTATAGTTTCCGTTGAGGAAAGTACCTTCAAATATGGGGATGCCATTTTGGAAATAGGATTTTCCCTTTCCTTGTGGAAGACCATTTTCTATATGACCAGTATAATAAGCTTTATTGCCCACATCATCTTTAATTGGATAATGCTTTACGTAACCATTGGTAACAAATACCTTTTTGTCTGGTATGTGGACAGATCGATTTTCTGTGTTTTTCTTTTTCGAAGTCAACACAGTAACCTTTTTTTGCTGTTCCGTTTTCTTAAAGTTCGGAAGAACCTGTGCGTTGCTCATCGTCATTACGCCAATAACAAGGATGCAACCTGTTAGATATTTGATCATCGCTACCACCATAGTTCGTATATTTTGGGGCTTTGGATCGGAAACTGCGCTGAACCGCCCGCATTGCCAAAAGTATGTTGCCTTTTTGTTCCTTCCTCCTCAAAACTTAGGTGGCCATCGGAAAGTGTCTTGAAGGTGCCACGGTACGTTGTTGCGCCATCGAACAGCTCGCCGGTACCGTTTATGACACCGGAATCGATAATTCCCGTGTATCTTGCACCGTTCCGCCAAGTGTACGTCCCTTGACCATGCAGTTGCTGCTGATAGAATTCACCTTCGTATTTGTCACCATTGGCAAAATAATAGGTGCCTTTATTACCTTTGTTAGTTGAATATTTAAGATCTTGAAGTTTACCACGGTAGCGACATCCGTTATTAAAATGGATGTAACCTTCAATAAATAAAGAGTCAAATAAACCTTCATACCGGTACTCACTGTCATAGTAAATGCCCTGACCTTTCCGCGCACCGTTGATAAAATCGCCTTCGTATGATTCCCACTTATTTTTGTAATATTCTTTTCCAAAACCCTCAAGTTTGTAGTCGTTATTGAAAGGCCCGTCTGTCCATAGACTGCCTTTATAATATATCTTACCCAAAGTGAATCGACCATTGACAAAATAACCGGAAAACTCATATTCTTTGTCTGGGGTATAGGAGTCACCCGCGCCATTTGGGATACCATTGGTAATATGCCCACTGTAGATCTCGTCTCTGACACCGCCATGTTTCCATGAATAACTCTCGACGAGTCCATCCCGAATTATTTTCTCCTTTGGCGCTTGATTCTTCGGCTGCTGCAGCTTCTGTTTTTGAAGCGGTTTTGCGACGGCAGTTTTTATCGGTATCTGTTCTGCCCTCTGGAAGTTGGGAATAACCTGAGCGCTGCTCATCCTTATCAAAACTGTGATAAGGATGAAAAAGATGATATATTTTGCCATGATAGACTCATTTCTTACTATATGATTAATTGATGGGAAAAGGAATCAGAATAGGTTGAGAAGATGTTTCTGTGATCCTATTTGCGTCGAAACTACCCGTATATTTGGTACCATCTTTCCAGGTATAGGTTCCATTGCCATGCATCATCTTATTCCAGAATTCCCCTTCATATTGATCTCCATTTGGAAAATAATAGCCGCCAGTCTTAGCGGTACCTGTAGATTGTAATATGCTGATATACTCCCCAATATATTTGGATCCATCAGTCAATGTTATTTCGCCTTTGTACATTTGACCGTTAAAGATGCCTTTAATTTCACATTCGAAAGCGAGACTCTTATAGGTACCTTGCCCCTGAAAATTGCCGTCCACAAACTCACCTTCAAATTGATCTCCATTTTCATAAGTAATGGAGCCAGGACCAGCTATTTTACCATCTTGATAACTAATGGATGCTACACAATTATCAAAAAACAGGTCACCGGTTGAAGGCTTTCCATCAGCTGAAAACATCGCATATGCATACTTGACCCCATTGATATACAATGTGCCCTCAAAGAAACTCCCATCATTAAAATATCCATCAAACTCAAGCTCATAATTCCGATAGGATATGCCTTTTCCATGCGGATAACCATCTTTTATCTGTCCGAGATAGGAGCCCTCATCATCCGTCCAGAGGTAATGCTCCGATACGGGAGCGATATTGGTATCTGCCTTTTTTACTGTTGCACTCTTTTTTGTCCGAATGTCATTGCGTGATACAGTGGCTTCAATGGTTTTGGGCTTTTTCCGTACTACTTTTGTGAATTGGGGAATGAGCTGCGCATGGCTGAACGGAATGCTAGTCAAGCTGATTAGAAAACAAATAAAATAGTTGATCATGGCGCATAATTTTATTCTATGAAAGATTAGTTATCACTACGAAAGGGAATTTGCAATGGATAGGGACTGACTTCCTGGGACTGATTAGCATGGAATATCCCAAAATGCTTGGTTCCATTTTTCCAGGTATAGGTTCCTTGGCCATTCATTTGTCTGTTCCTAAATTCTCCCTTGTAAGTATCTCCGTTGGCAAAATAGTAGTTACCCATGTTACCTGTATCCGTAGATTCGAGCAGTGTTTTTAAATCGCCGGCATATCTGGAACCGTCATTTAGATAGATCTGACCGGACCGAAAAATATGATAAAACCATCCAACAGATTTGCTTTTTGTTGTCGCATTGTAGTAACTGCCCTGCCCATTGGGGATTCCCTCTCTAAATTCACCTTCATAAGTATCACCATTGGGATAGTATTTCTTGCCCGCCCCCTGAAATTCACCTTTTTCAAAATTACCTTCGAGGAAAACTCGGCCATTTTCGTCATATACTTTCCCATAGCCTGTAAAATGGCCATCCGGACTATAACTTCCTTCCCGCCACAGTTTCCCTTTGCGGTATGCAACACCCTTACTGTAATTGCCGTTGGCAAAATCGCCTTCAAATAGGAGATTTTCATTGATGTCATAGGCTTTGCCTTTGCCTTCTGGCTTCCCCTTACTCATTGCTCCTGTATAATAGATTTTATAGCGCCCATCTGTTATCAGGTAGTGCTCCACTTGACCTGTATTGATTTTCGCTTGAGACTTGTCTTGGGCGTTGCTCCCATGCGCTATTATCGCAGCGAATAGGAAGACGGTTAGCTGCTTTATCATGACGAAATATTATTGATGTAATAACTATTGATCAGTTTGTACTGCTCATCAAAATTGTATTCATGCAACTGCCTTTTTTTTGTAAATTCAAATTTGATATTTTGTTGGGTCTGGCTATCCTTTACCTTTAGCCCGAGTGTACCGTTAATCTTATTTTCGACCATAATCTCGAGCTGATACCCTGTAGTCTTTACGGGCATCTCGGTGATACTGATCAGGCCTAATTCCTGAACTTCCTCGCTCTGATCAAAAAACTGAACTAGCATAAATTGATATGGCTCGGCCTGTTGTTGCGGAGCGATATAAATCCGCTTGATGCCGGTAACGGGAAGCGGGAGATTCTTGCTGACGATTACTTCGGTTTCACCGGTGTTCATATCTTGCAGTGCAATGTGATAAGTGCTGACATTATTCAGTTCGATCGAAGATTGAAAACCAGCAGCACTTTTGGAAATGCTATTGGCATAGAGCGCCGCTCCTTTGGCGACGCTGGTCAGTGGCTGATGATAAACAATGGTCTGCCTATCTGTGTCGATCTTTTGTTTCCAGTAATCATATACCAGTGGACTGCTGCTGGCACCACCGATGAGAACAATTTTGTGGATATCAGCCAACTGCAAACCGAGTGAACGCAGTGATTTATTGACTGCCTGCTCGGTCTTCTCAATCAATGCTTTCGCAAGTGCAGCATATGCTGCTTTATCGAAAAATAACTTAAAAAAACGGTTGTCAAGGTAGATCCAGGTACTAAAACCTCCTTGATCCATGACGTTTAATTTAATTTTGATTTCCTCTGAGATGGATTTTAGTTTGTTTTTATTGAGATTGTTGTCCCTCATATTTTCGCCATATAACAGGTGATAGGTATCTACGATCTTTCTTTCAATAATCTCGTCAAATTCTTTTCCACCCAGATTACTGATGCCACCTTTGGCAATTACATGGATGCTATTATTGGCATTAGTCAGGATGGTGAGGTCAAAAGTGCCACCACCCAGGTCGTAGACCATAATGAGTTCATCAGCAGTGCTGTTCAGTTGTTGCCGATAGAGTATAGCCGCCGCAATTGGCTCATCCAGAATTGTTGTTAGTTCTAGGTCTGCTAATTTTGCAGCCTCTAGTACAGAACGACGTTGGGCGTCGTTAAAGTGAGAGGGAATAGTAATAACGCATTTCTCAATAGGTTCGTTGACAAAAAGCTTGGCATCGAAGATAATTTTCTTCAATATCATAGCGGCAGCGGTTTCACTAAAAAAAGGGCTATGCTGTAGGGCCGTACAGATAGGTAACTGTGTCCCAAACCTTCGCTTGAAAAATCTGAGTAATTCCCGGTCGGGATAGAGCTCAAATAGATTTTGCGCTATCGTACCCACGAATGCTTTGTTATTTTCGAGCATCACCATGCTGGGGGTGGACTGCTCACTTTTACTGTTAAAATCAGGGACAATAACTGGTGTTCCATCTTTTGCTATGGTTGCAACAACTGTGTTGCTCGAACCAAGATCTATGCCTAATACCATGATTTAACTGGTTAATTTATTGTTTGTTTCCATGATTCTGCGATAAAGTAGGTCGTATTCTTTTTCCGCAAATTGAATATTCCGATTTTTGAGATCTATGCTCTGTTGATTGATCTGAAATTCATTTCTTTTGTCCGATAAGGCCTGTTGTTTGGCCGCCACTGAGCCTTTGAGAATTTGCTCTACTTCATTGCTAATATTCTGGGCAAATTCGCGAATATAGTTTGCTAACGCTGCTACCCAATCACGGGAGCTGTCGGTATATATTCTTTTGCCTTCCTGGATCAGATTTTCTCTGGCTTTTTTCAGCTCCCGTTCTTTTTCCTCCTGTCGTTTTCTAGGGATTCTTTTTCGCAGGTCAAAGATTCCATAAATGATCATAAAGAAAATGGTGATAATGGTAAACACCTGAATAAAGGTTTTGGCTTGTTTTAGATAGAGACTGGCAGCACTCAGAAAAGCCCATACACCTTCTTTCTCATCAGTCGGAACAGATGAAAGCATGGTCAAGGGACCAAATAGCCCCACGACAACCATGATAATACCAGTGTAATCCCGTAAAGCAACAAAGTATTCCATCACACCTTTTTTTGTTACTTCGCCAATGTAACCGCGTTGGATGTAGTTATTGGCACTAATTGTTTTTTCTATTTCTATACTTGGATTGATCAGATTGTTAGGGTCGATTGCTTTTAACCCTTTGTCCTGTAGCATGCGATTAACCTTTGCGATGGTTTCTGTGGCCGAGGTGTCTAAAAAGGCGAGATCCTGTTGCATTGCCGAACTCAGGTTGGCAGCTATCGATTTTTTATAATCGGTGAGTTTACTTTCTTTGATCTGTGTTTCGATTTTTTCACTTTTTTCGGCGATATCCTGTTGTTGGAGGTCCTCAAAAGACAACATACTTGCGAAAATGTCAGATTGCAGGTAGAACTCGCCGATGTTGGCTTTGTTTTTCTCTTCATACTTAGCTTTAAAGCCTTTTTCGGTATCGAGGATATTTTTCTGAAGAATCTGACGGGTGCTCGTACTAATTTCATTACCGAGCGAACCGGGTTCCTCTTTACGTAAAATGATATTGTCCTGGACTGTCAGTTGTTTTTGGGTGGCTGCAATTTTTGATTCTGTTGCAATGATTTCTCGTAATGCCTCGACTAAGGGTAAAACGCTCTGGCCAATCGAAATATCAAGCAGCTTGGCGAATGTATAATTGCCAGTATTCAGCCCCTGCTCTATCTGTTGCATCAGATCGTCGTTTTGATCGTCAAACACTCCGAGATTAACGAGCTGGATAGGAGAGGGGAAATATCGGCCTAACAAAGTTTCATTACCTGGGTCATTATTATGATTGCGAAACAAAATAAGACGATAATCGGTTTTTTTATAAAGCTGGATGGCCTCCAGAAAATTAGCTTCGAGAAAATCTTCGTCGATAAAGAGTAATGCCACAGCAGCTTGTAGTGTGGGAAATGAACCAATACCAATCTGGGTGGGATCATCAATGTTATTGAAGATATAATGTGCACCATTGGAAAGCGATTTGGCCGCTTTTCGGATCTCAGGCAAAGCGGTGTGAGCATGATATACATCAATGGAAAGCTTGGTCTGCTCCGTAATGCCAGGAAGGCCATTGATAGCCATCTCAAAAAATCCCGTAAAATTGGTCATGCCGATTTCGCGTTGGATCTGGCTAAATTTGTCCGTTATAAAGGTATAATTTCCCATAGCGCTATAAGATATCAATGACTATTGTTTTCATATACTCCAAACGGTCTACTTCATCGACCAAATGATCGATTGTTTTGTGGATTTCTGTCTTAAAAACAAACTTGGTATTTCCTAGTTGAATGGTATCAGAATCTTTGAGGAGACTACTGCTGATACGTTGATCCCGTCCATTGATATATGTTCCATTTCTACTGCCCTGATCTACAATCATGCAACTATCGTTTTTCACCTCAATAAAAGCATGGCTACGGCTGATATAGATATCATCGTCAATGAGGATCTCATGCTGCTGATGGCTACTGATCCGACCGATAAAGTTCTTTCCGCTGAACAAGGGGAACGATTTTGGAGGCCTGTTTTCCGTATGTCGAATAAGCCATGCCGCGGTTTTCGTTGTCTGTCCTGTACGAATGTCATCATTGGTCTGAATACTTGAACACTTTGGAGGTGCATAGCTCTTATTGGCAGACTGTTCTCCTTGTCGGGCTATATAACCTTGATTAATCAGGGTTTTGATTTCCTCCAATTTATTGATGTTGCGTGTATGTATATTTTTGAGGTAATCATTCGGTGCATTTGACAAAAGCTGTGCAAACAAATGCTCTTTCTCCTGGACCCGTTGTAGGATCATTTCATGAGTCGCATTGGAAGGTAGTTCCAAAAAATCCAGATATGCGGTGAGGTTGTTCATGATATATTAGCTATTATCCATTATTAGAATAGTTATTCTTGGGGTATAATCGACAGATCTCAGCATCAGAAGCATCGGAGCAGGCATTATCCCGCGCTATCGCTGCGTAGCTTTCATATTGATCTGCCTGTACCATATAATTTCGGCATCGCTCGTTTTCCATATTGGCCTGTGTATGCTTCGGCCGTGTATCCTGTTCGATTCGCTCAAGATCGGTGAGGGCAGTTCTCGCTTTTTCTACAGCAATGTTAGCCTGATGGGCGGCGTTGCTGGCTTGGTCGGCATGCATACTTGCTTTCGTTTCAGCCTCCTTGGCATTGCTCTCCTCGGTATCGGCCTCAGTAGCATATCGTTTTGCTTCAGCAAGGGACTGTCTCGCGGCGTCTTCGGCTTTTTGAGCTTCAGGCACGCAAGCCTTGGCCTTTTCGGCCGCATTTTGGGCTTCAGTAGCATCAGCTTGAGCATCTGAACTCGCTTTACCCGCTTCACTCGTCGCCTGAACAGCAGCTTGTCTTTTTGCTGCGGCCTCCTGTGCATTTTGCAGGGCATCCTGTTTGGCCTTTTCGGTTGCCTCAGTCTGCTGTATAGCCTCTTGTACAGCTTTTTCAATCAGCTGAGCATCCTGTAAGAGTTCCTGTTTTGCTTTTTCGGCCGCAGCGACATCCTGTAAGACCTCCTGTTTGATCTTCTCGGTAGCCTCTGCATCTTGTAGGATTTCCTGCTTCGCTTTTTCGGTAGCAAGGACATCTTGTAAAGCGTCTTGCTTGCTTGTCTCGGTTGCTTGTGCATCCTGTAGGGCATCCTGCTTAGCCTTTTCACTCGCTTGGGCGTCTTGTAATGCATCCTGTTTGGCCTTTTCGGTCGCCTGCGCATCCTGTAGGGCATCCTGCTTAGCCTTTTCACTCGCTTGAGCGTCTTGTAATGCATCCTGCTTTGCTTTTTCGGTTGCCTGTGCATCTTGCAAGGCCTCATGTTTTGCTTTCTCGGTAGCCTGTGCGTCTTCGAGAGCGTCCTGTTTTGCTTTCACAGTAGCCTGTGCATCTTCAAGGGCATCCTGTTTCGCTTTTTCGGTCGCCTGTGCATCTTCAAGGGCATCTTGCTTTGCTTTCTCTGTAGCCTGTGCATCTTCAAGGGCATCCTGTTTGGCTTTTTCCGTTGCTTGTACATCCTGTAAAGCATCCTGTTTAGCCTTTTCGGTCGCCTGTGCATCCTGTAAAGCCTCCTGTTTAGCCTTTTCGGTTGCCAGTGCATCCTGTAAAGCATCCTGCTTGGCTTTCTCGGTTGCCAGTGCATCCTGTAAAGCATCCTGCTTGGCTTTCTCGGTTGCCTGTGCGTCTTGTAGCGAATCTTGCTTAGCCTTTTCGGTCACCTGTGCATCCTGTAAGGTATCCTGTTTTGCTTTTTCGGTGGCTTGCGCGTCTTGTAGCGCATCCTGCTTTGCTTTTTCAGTTAGCTGTGCATCCTGCTGTGCATCCTGCTTGGCTTTCTCGGTTGCCTGTGCATCCTGTAAAGCATCCTGCTTCGTTTTTTCAGTCGCTTCGGCGTCTTGTATAGCATCTTGCTTGGCTTTTTCAATCGTTTCAGCGTCCTGAAGTACGTCCTGTTTGGTCTGTTCAATCTGCTGTACGTCTTGGAGTGCGTCTTGCCGGAGCTGTTCTGTTTGTTGTGCAGACTGTCGGGCAATAATCATCTCCTGCTTTGACTGAATATAGTAATCAACCAGATGATTTAGGGGATTATCCTCTATTGTGACCGCTAGCTCGCTTTCGATGATTTTTAATCGTTCGAGTATATCCTTGGCGGTATTTAATTGTTGTATCAGCGTAGGCATAATCTATCCGTTTTAATAACCACATGCTCTATTCATACAGGTTCTGGCGTCATGAGCAAAATCTTGAGCCTCCTTGGCCGCTGTTTCAGCTACTTTGGCATTATCGGCGGCTTCCTGGGTATAGTCTTTAATATCCTGGATCATATCGGAGACACTACTGTATTTTGTCTGCGCATCATTTTTTAACGTTTCGGCTTGATTGGCATCAGCGGTAGCTTCCTGCGCCTTATCCCGTGCCAAATTTGCTTCTTGCTCGGCTCTGGAGGCGCTTGTTGCTGCATTTTCGGCACTGGCTTTTGCGTCGGCAGCATGCTTTTGCGCATCAGAAGCTGCCTGTTCAGCTTCTTTGGCGCTTTGCTGCGCTTTATTGCTGGCGTCCTCAGCTTCTTTTAATTCGTTATTTGCTTTGTTCTTTGCTTCCTCGGCCGCGACAGCATCTTGCTTAGCGTCGACTTTGGCCTGTTCAGCTGCAGCTGCATCCTGTTGAGCATCCTGTTTTGCTTTCTCGGCGGCTTGGGCATCCTGTAGGGCATCTTGTTTCGCTTTTTCAGCCGCTTCGGCGTCTTTGAGCGCCTCTTGCTTGGCTTTCTCTGTGGCTTCCACGTCTTGCAAGATCTCCTGTTTTGCTTTTTCGGTAGCTTCAGCATCCTGTATGGTATCTTGTTTCGCTTTTTCGGCAGCCTCTACATGAAGTAAGGCATCTTGTTTCGCCTTTTCGGTTGCTTGAGCATCTTCAATGGCATCCTGCTTAGCTTTCTCAGCTTCCTGAGCATCTTCAATGGCATCCTGCTTAGCTTTCTCGGTCGCTTGTGCGTCTTCGAGAGCATCCTGCTTTGCCTTTTCGGTCGCTTGTGCGTCTTCAAGGGCGTCCTGCTTAGCTTTCTCGGCCGCCTGTGCGTCTTCGAGGGCGTCCTGCTTTGCTTTCTCGGTTGCCTGTGCGTCTTCGAAGGCGTCCTGCTTTGCTTTCTCGGTTGCTTGTGCGTCTTCAAGAGCATCCTGCTTTGCTTTCTCGGTTGCCTGTGCGTCTTCGAGAGCATCCTGCTTTGCCTTTTCGGTCGCCTGAGCATCTTCAAGAGCATCCTGCTTTGCCTTTTCGGTTGCTTGAGCATCTTCAAGAGCATCCTGCTTTGCTTTCTCGGTCGCTTGTGCGTCTTCGAGAGCATCCTGTTTAGCCTTTTCGGTCGCTTGAGCATCTTCGAGGACGTCCTGCTTAGCCTTTTCGGTTGCCTGTGCATCTTCAAGAGCATCTTGCTTGGCTTTTTCGGTCGCTTCGGCGTCTTGTATAGCATCTTGCTTGGCTTTTTCAGTAGCTTCAGCGTCTTGTATAGCGTCCAGCTTAGCCTTTTCTGTTGCCTCGGCATCCAGTATGGCATCCTGTTTGGCCTTTTCAGTAGCTTCGGCATCCAATATGGCATCTTGCCTGGCTTTGTCCGTTGCCTGAGCATCTTCTAACGCATCGGTTTTCGCTTTCTCGGTTGCCTCAGCATCTTGTATAGCATCCTGCTTGGCCTTTTCAGTCGCTTCGGCATCCTGTAAGGCATCCTGTTTAGCTTTCTCTATAGCTTGTGCATCCTGCAAGCTATCCTGTCGGCTCTGTTCGATGGTTTGGGCGTCATTTTTGGCATCCAAAGCAGCTTGTTTGGCAATATCGGCATTGCTCTTCGCCTCCGAGGCGTAGCCATTAAGCAGCATTTCGAATGTGGAAATGTTATTTTGTGCATCCAGGGTCTGTGGTAAAATAGCGAGGATGCGTTCTTTTATTTCTGTTGCTTCTGTCAGTATGAGCTGTAATTCAGCTAATACTTCTTCATCGGTTTGAGACATGGCTATCTGTATTGAGGTGAATAATTTTGTTTCAACTAAGGAGCGGCTACAGCCTGGGGGTCGTAATCCAATAATGTTCTTTCTGCGGCCTGGACAAGATCATAATTATCGTTTTTCAGGATTACATCCTTTAATAGTTTCTTGGCCGTTTCAAAATCTTTGGGTACACCTTCGCCGGTAGCATAAGCATAACCCAAAGCGTACATCGCCACGGTGTTTTCCTGTTGGGCCGCACTTTTGTAATATTCAATCGCTGTAGGATAGTCTTTGTCTACCCCCAGTCCCATAAAATACATATGGCCCAACATGGTCTGCGACTGTGGATCGCTTTCATTGAGCTCAAAGAGAGTTTTCGCTTTTTGGTAATCCTGTTTTACATATTTTCCGACATAATAAAGCTCACCCATCAGGTAGGAAAATTCCTTTAGCCCCATTTCCTGGGTCTTGAGTAGGTAGGGAACCAAGGTCGTTGTATCCGCTTTTTCAATGAGTGCAAGGGCATAATAACGCACAGCTTTACCCGATACATGGGGCAATTGAAGATTGGCTGAATCTTTCAGCTCATGAAGCATGCTATCAGGTTTATGTTCACTATATAGTCGCTGGATATTTGCATAAAATTTAGCCTCGGGGCTATTCTTTGGATCGGAGCTCGTATTAAATTTATAAACTAAGGCAATCGTGGCGATCACAAGACAAATAATAACGCCAATAATAATGGGTTTACGATTTATTTTGTTGCTCTTAGCAGTAGATGCTGAGACAGACTGTTTTGGATCAGCAGTTTTAGCTGCTGTCGGTTTTTCAGGTATTGGTTTTCCTTCCAGTACTTGTGTTTCTGCTATGGAAGGCAATTTTTCCAATACGCGGGTTTCTTCTATCGTTGGTGCTATGGTCTTATTGTTGTCCTTTTGGTCTTTAGTAGCCTCCTTCGGATGTCTTTTTAATGGTAGGTCAAGAACTTGAGTCTCGGGGCCTTGATCGTTTGCTACTTCGAAATATTTGATCAGTTCATTGGCGGTTTTGATCCGTTGCCGGGCATCAGCAACTAGGCATTTCTTAATAACAGATTGATAAGGTTCGGGGATATCATCAACTTCCTTGGGCAGATCTGCCGATAGGATGGAGGTCATAATCTGCTCGGCGGTGGTATCTCCACTGCGATGTCCAAAAGGAGGTTTGTTGGTAACTAGTTCATGCACCATAATACCAAAGCTCCAAAGATCGACATTCGATGAGATCTTGCCCTCAATACCATATTTATTCGGACTGAACTGCTCTGGAGCCATATACTCTATGGTTCCAATAGTCAGGGAAGCACTATTGGTCTGTGAATCAATCAGCCTGCTAATACCGAAATCAGAGATCTTTGCCGTCAATATGCCATTTTCCTCTTTTAATAGGATGTTTTGGGGTTTAAGGTCACGGTGAATAATGCCTTTGTTGTGTAAAAAATATAAGCCATTGAGAACCTGTTGCAGCAGTTGATAAAGAATAGGAGAGCCGGGGTTTTTCTGGGCAAAGGTCTTTAGATCACCCGCATTTGCATATTCCATAATCCCTACTTGTAATACCTCTTTTTCGCCAAATGCGTTGGTATTTTCGAGGATGGCGACATCATAGTAACGGAGCAGATTAGGGTGATCATACTTGATAACCTTTTTAATTTCCTCCAATACGGTGTAATGTCCACTGTCGGCTGTGTTGAATACTTTGACAGCGACAACACGATCCAATAAGGTATCTGTGGCCCGGTATACTCGGGCGAAACCGCCTTTACCGAGTAGGTCAGTCTGCGGATTGTATTTATAGCGATCTTGAAATTGCATGGCCTTATGTGATTAGTGATTTATTGATCAATCTGCAGGAGATACATGGAATAATTATCATTTGTCCTTCCTTCACAATACTGGTAGAATAAGCCGGATTTATCGCTTTGATGGTTATTAAGAATAGTAATAATCGTGTCGTCACTGAGCTGCTCAAAAATACCGTCCGTAGCGAGCAGGATATAGTCTCCTTTTTCAAGGTCGGTAAGATGATATAAACTGATATCTTCTGTGTCGACTCGGATAGAGATACTCCGCAGAATAACATTTCTGTTTGGATGTGTATGCATCTCTTCTGGACTGATCTCGCCGGTATCGACCAGATGCTGCACGAGGCTATGGTCTTTACTTTTCCAGTGGATTTGATCCTTGCGGATATGGTAGATCTTGCTATCACCGCACCAGGCCAGTTGGACAGTATTACCGTCGAAAATAGCTAAGGTAAGTGTTGTACTCATTTTTTCGGCATCGGGATGCAAATTGACAAAGTTTTGTAGATTGGTTCTTGCGCGTAGAACAGCATGATGAATTGCTTGAACTGTGGACGGGAAATGAGATTGTTTCAACTCATTTCCCAAGGTTTCGGCTACAATCTGGCTCGCGACCTCTCCCTTACTATTGCCACCAACACCATCGCAAACAATAAAAATACGGTCAGTCAATAAAGCTGTACCTGGCCGAGGGAAGATATAGTCCTCGATCTTCTGTCTTTTGCCCTTTTCCATGAGCGCATATATGGCTGAAATTGCGTTCATTTTGGTTATTTTTAAATCATAGGTAGCTGCTCAAATCTAAATGCTTAGATTTTCAAAGGCAATTCAGGTGCAATATTTTTCGGTTGTCTGAATTGCCATTTCCTGTACAACGTGTGAAATAAGTTTTTGTTTTTCTGTTCTGTATTTTTATTTAAATATTAGTTTCAATAGTGTAATTATATCTTAGATGTTGTTGATTTTTTACTATTAAAGCACCTGAAGGGATGTTTTTCCTGTTGGACGCGTAGCTAAAATTAGCTTGTTCCAAAACAAAAAAAAATAGCTAGTACTAGCTATTTTTCTGTTTTATTATATAATCATTTTTGTCTGATACCTGGAATCAGATTACCTATCTATTTTTATTTTTTAGCATCGAGGTAAGGCTTATGATACTGTTCATCGAACCGTTTTTTATCATCACGATAGCTGCTGACAGCGCCTAACTTGTGCATCATTTTGATATAACACCAAGCTAGGTCAATCTGGTAGGGTTTGAAACCACTTCGCGCACTTTTCGGATAGAGGTGATGGTTGTTGTGCCATTCTCCGGCGACAATACCCGGCCATAATTGATTGATGGATTTATCCTTTTCATTAAAATCAATCCCTTCCCGTTGTTTATCTTCTCCTTTGGCATGTCCTTCATAATTAAATGTACGTACACCGATGGCCCAAAAACCAGCCGCGCCAAATAGACAACAGGCCAAGGCATGTCCACCAATTAGAAAGAATACAACGTACCAAAATGACCAATTTAATACCCAAGATAGGATTGCATGGGTGGGATTGACATAGGAACCCCATTTTTGATATTGTGCATAAGTATTGGCAGTAACCCCTGTATGCTTCATAAGTAACTTGACGCGGTTATAAGAGTTTTCATTCAGATCTTTAGCGATCGGCTGATGGTTGACATCGGCTAAAAAGCAGTATAGAAATCCTGCCTGTGCGTTGTATGGATCCCCTGGCTGATCTGATTTTGCATGGTGTACATGATGTGAGATCACATAGATCTCCTCAGGGATCACATTGATTGTGAGGTTCTGCGTGAAAAAGCGCCAGAAGGAATTGCTGAACTTAAATGCTCCATGCGTGGAAAAACGATGGTGCCAGATTGTACCATGCGTCCCCATAATGATCATACTGTAGATAAAAGCAGCCAGTACTGTCCACCAGCTAAGGTGAGCAAAGAGAAAGACAAAGAAAAAAGGGATAAGACAAGCTACTTTCAGCCAACTAAAAAAAGGTAGCCAGTTGCGTTGGTCCTTAAAAACATTTAATCTTTTGAAAAACTCGCTGAATATTTGTTTTGGGCTGGGTTTAATAAGGTCTCCATTGTCGTCTTTCCATCCGTAGCTGGGGGTTTGGAGCACATGATCTAAAAAGGGCATTCTATTTGGTTGATCTAATTGTTGATAAAGTGCTAAGCTACGGTATAAATCGGTTAAAAAGTGTTAATTCGAAAAGTTTAACATATGACCGCAAATCTTTTAATGCTTTAAATAGACTTCTTGAGGCAATTGATAAGGGAAAAATAACTGTCTCATTTTTTAATTGAGCATTCCGAATTAATATTCGCGGTCCTTATTTACGTAGAACTCGATATCTTTATCGCGAAGACAGATATTCCGTAAGTGTTCTGAGAGATAATAAAATATGAAGATAAAAAAAAATAATAATGGGAGCCGTCATTCTGGACTGTATCATTGTATTGCCCGATGCTGGGAAGTATTATAGACAGTTAGCGGTGAAATTTCAACGGGTCCAGGAAGTGTACAGAACATGCAGCACATTGGATAGTCTGAAAGATGATGACTATGAAGTGCTGGAGAACCGGGCACAATATTTTGAATCTATCCTCCTGATAAAAATATCTGTTACATAACCAGACCAAAAAATAGAAGAGTGTTGAGTAAAAGTTCTCGTAAGCCTTTGGCTACAATATTTTTTATATTGACAATAATATCTATCGAATTAGTAGTCTTTTAGAAATTATTACTATATTTGACCGTCGCACTTACTTAAATAGATGGATATGGCATTAAAATTTCTTACACAACATTCCCCAAAACAACTTAGAAACGGAATTTCTTCGCAAATGAACGATGCTGATTTCATGCGCGAGTTATGCAAGTTGAAGGTTTTTGGAAGGATTTTGTATGTAGGTGCCCATCCAGATGACGAGAACAATAAGCTATTGACATTTTTTGCCCAGGACCAGCTTGTTGATGCAGCTTATTTGTCGCTTACGCGCGGCGAGGGGGGGCAGAATTTTATAGGCTCCGAAAAAGGAACTGACCTTGGTATACTTCGGGTACAGGAATCCTTATCTGCCCGGAAGACCGAAGGAACAACACAATTTTTTACACGGGCCAAAGACTTTGGATTTGTAGAGTCTGCAACTGAAACAATGCTCCGATGGGATGAGCAAGCTGTGCTTGCGGATATGGTATGGACCATCCGGTACTTTCGGCCAGATATTATGATCACTAGATTTTCACCGAATATTCCTGATCTCCATGGACATCACCAGAGTTCGGCGATCCTAACACAGAAAGCTTATGATCTCGCTGCGGATCCACAGGCCTATCCTGAACAATTGGAAGAATTGTCTGTCTGGCAGACACAGCGTTTGTTTTGGAACGTTTATCAGGAGAGTGGCGTCAAAGATATTGGTGGTAAGGTAATACCTTTACCGCAGCATTTTTCGGTCACTATCCCTGTATATAATCGTTATACGGGCATGCATCATGGTGAGATTGCTACTGAAAGCCGAAATAAACACCGTTCTCAGGCGATGGCTAGTTTAACGCAACATACGCCCACGCTTGAATATTTTGAATTATTGAAGGGAAAGTCTGTTGATCCGACAGCTGCTGACGCTTTATTTACTTCAACTGAAACGGAGGATCAATATATTCCTGTTTTTAAGAAACTTGTCGATGGTTTGCTTGCGAAACAGGCCCAGGGAGATAATCGGGAACTTTCAGTGACGATCGCAACAATTTTGATCTGGATGAGAACTGTGTCCAAAAATAGTGTAATCCATGAAAAACGCGCTGACTTGGAGCTGCTTTTACTTCGCACACTTGGGGTATCCTTTGAAATAAATTCATTGGTCGATAGCTGGGTGCCCGGCACCGATGTTAACTTATTTTTACAGGCAAATATACCCCAGGATTCTGATCTGATATTGACCAATGTGACAGTTCCCTTTTTTGAAACGCTGTATCATTGGCCTCATCAATTATCAGGTACAGAACGGATAGAAATTACAGGTCGACTTAGCAGCACCATTGAGCCCACATTGCCATCCTGGTTAAAGGGAGAAGGAGATAGGGGTAATTATTCTCCGCGGTCTTTCAGTGATATTGTACTTGCTCAGCATAACAATCCGATCGTTGTACAATTACAGTTACAGTTTGGCGGAGTATCCATGGCGATTAGTGTACCCGTATTGAATAACAATAAAGCAATCACGATTGCTCCTGCTATTACCGGCGCTTTTAATACAGATATTATAGTTCTATCGGGTTCTACCAGTCGTTCTGTCTCACTTGTGCTACAATCCAATGTTCCTACGACAGAGTCCATCACCGTGAAGTTAAAGGGAGCAGATGAGCTGGGGCTATTTCCTAAAGAGCATACATTGACCTTAGAGGGTAATGCTTCCGAAAAAATTCATTTTCAGTTGACTTCTTTGGGATCCGCTGAACAGTTACAACGGATTGGCTTTGAAATAGAAAGTAGGTATGGTGTCCACCAACATAGTTTAAAATCGCTCAGCTATTCCCATATTGAGGATATCGTGTATTACCACAAAACTATTTTACAGGTTCTAGATAGTCCTGTTGTAAGTACCGCTAAGAAGATTGCCTATATCGCTGGGAAAAAGGATGAACTTGTAGGAAGCCTGAAGCAATTGGTAAATGAGATAGAACTTCTATCGGTTGCAGCTTTGAAAGATGCAGATCTGTCGACTTTTGATGCCATAGTCTTAGGCATCCGAATTTATAATACGGATCCACAATTGGTGAATTTCCATACGCAGTTGCGTGAATACGTTGAAGCCGGTGGTGTTTTGATAACCCAATATAATACCCCTTATGATCTACCGTTAGAAGAGGTGGGGGCTTATCCTTTAGCTGTTACTGGCGAGCGGATTACCGATATGGAATCGACCATTAGCTTCTTGGATCCCACGCATCGAATCTTGAATTATCCAAATAAAATAGAACAGCAAGATTTTGTCAATTGGGTACAGGACCGCGCGCTGTTTCTACCCAAAGACTGGAATAGTGAATTTAAATCAGTCTTGCGTACCCAAAATTCCGATAGCGGAAATGAAGATGGGCTGTTGCTTGTCAATAGAAAGGGTAAAGGATACTATATCTACAGCAGCCTGTCTTTATTTAGACAGCTTCCCGCTGCTGTGTCTGGAGCCTATCGTCTTTTCGCCAATATGCTTTCGATAGGAAGTTGATACGTTGCTATGTACGAGATCTTTTGCATAGGAATGTAAAAAGGAGCATATCATCTATGTAGTATCTCCGAAAAAGCTACTGGCTTTTTTGAAAACTACAAGGATAAGCTCCTTTTTTTATCAAAAGCCGTTATTGTACGGAGATATTACCTAAATCTTTAATGCTTCCTTTCACGACTTGAACGTCTTCGACGGTTTTGCCCAAGTAGCCTGCAACTGAAGGTTGAATAACTATTTTATATGTACCTTCTGAGATACCTGGGAAATAGAATTTTCCAACGGAATTCGCCAAAGTCCCAACAGTATCTACTCCATTAATAGCGAACACATGAGCCAATGAGGCAGCAGGACTAATTGTGCCTGTAATTGCTCCTGATGTTGCGACCGGAATCGCCCGAATAACTGGTTTAAGCAAATATTGGTTATTACCAGTCTTTACGATTGATTTTGACGCATCAAAATCAAGTAATAAGGTGTATGCAACATTCGGAATCAATTCATCCTGCACCTTTATCTTAACACCCGAAGATTGTCCACTAGGTGTTTTAAGCGGATGACGCACGCCATCAACCCAAATATCATTCCCCTCATCCTCAAGTTTAAGCCTAATTTCCTGAATCATCCCCGAAGGAACATCATCTCCAGCAATCACAGTATCTCTTCCCATAGTATAAGCAAGAATATTAAATGGGTCGCCGTCAACGTCCAGACTTTCAATACCTGTGCTCGTGCGGATTTCTATTTCGTCGATGTTTAGATGAATTGCATCATAATAACCGGGAGCATCGGTCATTTTAATGGTTACAGGGGTTGTTTGTGTAGACTGCTTGTCGTCTTTACTGCAGCTGCCTAGTAGCACCACGACTGCCAAAGCAACAAAAATTGAATTTATTTTCATAGTTAGTAACTTTATAGGAATTGCTTTTACAAATGCTATGCCAGATCAAATGTATTTCAAATGTTACATTTGTTTTCGTGAATTATTGCGTCGTAAAGATATATCCACTTAGTTTAATCCGTGTTTTTATGCCTTTCATGTTATCTTGGTAATCATGTGAATTTTCCTATGGGAGAAGGACTATACTAATGTCTAATTGATGATTTGTATTAATCCTTGCGAATATTAAATGGATGTTATCGGATTTTAAATGGACCTGAATACAAATCTATTGTTGTCTATATTTGATCATAAATAATTTTTGAACCAGGTGAGGCCCCACATAAAAACACAATGAAAATGGAAGAGCATAATTATAAATATTTTACACAGGACAGCAGTAGATATACCTCTAAAAGGATTGGATACTTTGCGCTTTGCCTAGCTTTATTCTGGCTATTTATGGCCATCGGTATTTTAATCGTTGGAATTAAAGATGGAAATATTTTTGGTGAAAAGAATTGGTATTGGATCTTTGGGCTTATTGTCTTTTGTGTGCAGATTAGGATCTTTGCCCAGCAGATGACTATTGATTGTGGGGCGGGTACCATGAGCAAATCTTATTTTGGACTATTCAAAAAGGAGATTCGTATCGAAGAGATCCAAAAATTCGAAACCCTCAGACATCTTGCTATTGCTCTACACAACGGTACCGACATCATTGTGGTAACAAAGGATAATAAAAGCATAAAAATGCTGGAGCGTATCGGTAGAACCAAAAATGTGGAACCTATATTGAAGGAAATCCAACAGCTGATCCAATTAAATCAGCTTAGCGCGCAAAGGGTATAAGTGGGAATTTGTTATACGCGGTTTTGGAATTAAATAAAAAACATAGTTATTAGTTGTATGGAGATTTTTAGGAAGATAATCGCAGTCTTGGGACTAATTCTTCTACTCAGTGGAATGGCTTACTATTTCTTGTTCAGAAGTGACGGGGAGAAGTATCTGGATCAGGGTAAAGAATATTTTAAGGAAAGTAAATACAAGGAAGCCTTATTTTATTTTGAAAAAGCTGAAGAGTTTGATATAGGGGAAGCATTAAAATATTCGGGAACCATTTACCTGGAATCTGGTGACCCTCAAAAAGCGATTGTCAAATTTGATAAATATCTTAAGATAGGAAAGCCCAGTGACAATGATCGTAAAATGTTGTTAAATGATCTGGGTGTAGCTTACTTTAAACTAAATGAAATCGAAAAAGCAAAGATCTATTGGAGACAGGCTGCCGATCTGGGAAATATTACAAGCGCCAATAACCTGAAGGAGCTAGAAACGAAACTGGTTAAATAACGATACGTATCATTCGGCGTCAGTTAACAAAAATCCCATTTTTATTGTTCTTAACATATAGAAATGGGATTTTATAATTGTGTTATCGGCATCAACTATGATCTAGCATGCGGTTGTATATTTCAAAACGGAAATACAGTTTTAACTGATAGCGTTTTATTGCTCCAACAAGGCTAGTAATTCTTTTGCGGTCTCTTCCGATGAGCCAGGATTTTGGCCAGTAATCAGTTTGCCATCTTTGACTACATGACTGCTCCAATCTGCCGCTTTACTGTAGTGTCCACCAAGTTTGACCAATTCATCTTCCACCAGGAAAGGGACGACATCTGTCAACTGTACAGCTTCTTCTTCAGAATTGGAAAAGCCTGTTACTTTTTTTCCTTGTACCAATGGAATACCATCCACATTCTTAACAAACCTGAAAACACCAGGAGCGTGACATACAGCGGCTACAGGCTTATTGTGTTTCCAAAATGATTCGATCAAAGCAATGGAAGTCTTATCATTTGCAAGGTCCCAGAGTGGTCCATGACCGCCCGGATAGAAGATCGCGTCATAGTCCTGCTCATTAACTTCTGCTAGGACAATGCTGTTTGCCAGTTTGTTCTGAAGTTCCATATCTGCATCAAAACGTTTTGTTGCTGCTGTCTGGAAATCCGGTAGTGCACTTTTGGGATCAATGGGCGGTTGGCCCCCTTTGGGTGAAGCAATTGTTATAGCAACTCCTGCGTCGGCCATAACATAATAGGGGGCTGCAAACTCTTCAACCCAAAAACCTGTTTTAGCTCCTGTATTTCCCAGTTGGTCATGTGAAGTCAAAACGACCAATACCTTTAAGTTCTCTTTTTTCATCTTCAAAAAAAATTAATTGTTAAATGATAACACAAAGTAGGGCATAAATCGTTAGACCCTTATGTGATATACATCACATTTTAAAGAAAGGTTTGTTTTGGTGATATAGATCACATTATTTGCTGTGATAGAGCCGGCTGAGCGTTTCTCTGGAAACCCCCAGATAGGCTGCGATCAAATGTTTGGGAACAAGGTTATAAAGTTCGGGATATTGCAGCATCAGTTCCTCATAACGACTGCGGGCGTCGTTGTTGAGCAAGGATAGAATTCTCTTTTGTAGACCGATATACCCCTTATTCGAACGCCACCGTAAAAATGTTTCAACCTCATGGATTTCCTTGCATACACGTTCACGATCCTCCGCAAATAGACAAAGCGTATCCGCATCGCTTACACAATCCAGGTTGACCGTTGCGTTCGTATTGTTGTGTAGGGCATTATAATCAGATGCCCACCAGGTTTTTGTGGCAAACTGTAGGATATGCATTTTTTGTTCATCATTGACCACAAAAGTTTTTAAGCAGCCATTGAGGACAAAATATTCGCATTCCACCGTATCGCCAATGCTGATAATCGATTGTTTCTTTTTAAAGGATACCGGTTTGAAAAAGGAAAAGAAATAATTAAATTGTTCATCATTCAATTGGACGGTTTTATTGATATATTGCCTGAGAATTTCGCGACCGTTCATAGCTTATCGTTATTTAATGGACTAAAATTAAGCAAAATCTAGTAATCTCAGCACGGCGTACCTCCTTTTGGAAGTGCTTACATGTGCTTGGATATTCACTAGAAAGGGAGGGTATTACGATCTTACTATTGAATTTGGGGTTAATTAGTTATGAGCTTGAGCACTAGGTAAAGGAGACTACGTTATTTGCTTAAATTAATGTTCAACCGGTTTAGCAGGGGTAAGAAAAACCGATTTTTTTCATTTTTTATTTTGTTTATACAAAGTTTTTTTCTACTTTAGTGTTGCCCATCACGGGCACTTTTCATAAAATAGGTTAATAATATGGCTAAAACACCCGGAGTACCCCATGCTATCGGGTGTTTTTTTTATTAAAACTTTTGTTTTCTATATTCGTTTGGCGTAAGCCCCCTATGTTTTTTAAATAGTTTTGAAAGATGACTTTCGTCACTGAATTGCAATTCACGTGCAATTTCTCCGAGGCGGACACTACTATAACGCAGATAGGTTTCGACCAATTTCAATCGATAATCGAGTAAGTAATCTTGGTAGGATATACCGGTCTGTTGTTTGAAATATTCGCCAAAGTAATTTTTAGCTATACCAAAGTGGGATGCGATCTCCTGAATACGGGTTTTCTCTTTGTCTTTGGCATACTGTTGTATGTACGTGATGATCTTTAAAATTGAAAAGGCTTTTTGATTTTCCCGGATATCTGATATCTCCTTTCCGATAAGGTTTCGGGCGATCAGGTTCAGGAGAATGGAAATGCTGTTTCGGATGACGAGGTAATCTTCGGTTTTATTTCTGAACTCTCTTGCGATCTGAAGAACAAGCATTTCGGCAAACTTTTCATCCGATTTGTCCTTGAATACACAGCCCGCACGTGCATGGTAACTGTTGCTGATGTATTGTAGTTTGTATAGATTTTCACAGCTTTCGATCCGGTCTGCTTCAAGACGTATTTTATCAACAAAAGCCAACGGGCATTGAATCAATATCAATTTGGCTTCGGTACTTTCAAAATGGTAGGTCTGATGTTGTGGAACAACAATAAATTTCCCGATGTCAAAAGTGAGGATATGCTCCTCATATGTAAAAGTTCCTTCCCCCCGAATCACATACACAAAAGATAGGGATGTCTTTGTACGGATGGTCTCCGATGTATTGATCAGTGATATCTCACGGACTCCGATCCGTTCTGTATGTATACTATTCATCTATTAATACGTGATATTCCTCTAAAAGTACAATTTATATGGTATAAATGAAGGTTATTTTTGCATAAAAAATAACTATGGATATTTATACGAAGCGGTGGAAAGCGCTAGGTTTCCTTGTGGCGGGAGCTTTTTTGTCTCCTTTGGATTATTTTATTGTCAATATGGCATTACCAGTGATACAGAATGCCTTTGGGGCCAGTAATCAGCAGTTACAGCTTGTCGTTGCGATTTATGGCCTTACCTATGCCACACTTATTGTCTGTGGTGGACGACTGGGGGATATTTATGGACGCAAAAGAATATTTATATGGGGTCTGTACTTCTTTCTATTTTCGTCCTTGGCCTGTGCTTTTTCACCGAATATTATCACCCTTATTGTATCGAGATTCATTCAGGGAATCGGAGCTTCGCTGCTCGCTCCACAGGTATTGGCTTCTATTCGTGTACTTTTTAGTAACGACGAACAGCCTAAAGCTGTCGGTATCTTCAGTGCGGTATTTGGTCTGGCTGCAGTGGCTGGTCAGCTGCTTGGAGGTGTATTGTTAATGATGCATTGGGGCAATTTATCTTGGGAAATGGTTTTTCTGGTCAATGTGCCTGTCACAATTTGTTGTATTATCGGCATTCATTTTACGATGGACAACAACGGTACCGAAAAGGAGACTGGCATTGACTACAAAGGTGTTTTACTCCTGATTATTGCTTTAGTGCTGCTGATCTGTCCACTTATTTTTGGCCGTGAATACCACTGGCCCTGGTGGATATTTGCTGTAATGGTGGCCGGAGCGCTCTTGCTGAACATATTTTTTAAACATGAGGTAGCTGCTCATCGGCTGCAGCGAGCTGTTCTGATCGATCCCATGTTATTATACAATAAGCAGTTTGCCGCTTGTCTACCGATGATCTTTCTGTACAATTTTACAGCCGGCCTGTTTATCTGTTATCCCTACTATTTACAGGAATTCTTACACTGGGATGCCATAAATACGGGCTTTGCAATTATTCCCTATGGCATAGCCTTCTTCTTGGGACCGCTGCTTGTGGCTAGATTGAGATTTACAACAAATGCATTTATTTATATCGGGTTGACGCTGCTCATGGGAGGTTTTTTGGCGACAGCCTTGCTGTTTTATTACGGACAACAACCTTTTTGGGCAACACATATTACGCTGTTTATGGCAGGATTGGGACATGGAACTATGATGTCGGTAATGATGCGTACCGCTATTGCCCTTGTCCCTAAAGATAAGGCGGGGCAGGCCTCCGCTCTGGTCAGTATCAGTATGCAGATAGGTGGGGTCACTGGAGGTGCAATTATAGGGACGCTATTCTTTAGTTTGATCGCGACTGTAGGTTTTCCCAAAGCCTTTGCCCTGGCAATAGCAACAATTGCATTGTTCCAGATCATCAGTCTGTTTATCAGTCGCAGACTGTCTGGACTGGGAAATAATGCATTTAATACAATTGATAAATGAATTTTAATACAATGGAGAATAAAGAAAAAGCAAAATTGGCATTAGAAAGCTTCTGTACAGACATCGAACGTTGGTTTAGAGGAGGACAAGCAAATAGGGAAGAACTATACAATAGGATCCTCTCAGGGTTTTCAGCTGATTTTGAAATGGTGAGCGGTGACGGTGACCGTATCTCATTGGGCTCGTTTATAACTTGGTTACCTATGGTATACGGTGTATTTCCAGATCGTTGTGTATCCCTGGAAAATATCGAAATAGCCTGTTTGCATGATCATGCACTGGCTACATATGTCGAAATACAGTCAACTGGAAATACAACTACACGACGAAGGTCGTCTGCTGTTTTTCTGATTCAGGAGGAAAAGGCTTTGTGGTTTCATCTTATTGAGCATTGGCTTTAGACTTTGTGTAAACGATATTAGAATCGAATATCTGTATCGGAGATCACAATTATGCTATTAAAAATAGGCGAAGTTCATACAGAATCTGCATTGTCCCCAAGGAAGTTAGATACTTTCTGGGGGCATTTTTTTAACTTAAAATCGCACAACTTGATCAAGTCAAATCATCTTTTTTCCAACATCCTAGAAATGCTAACCGTTAATTAAACAGAGGTGTTTGCAAAAAAAAATTAGGGTTTATCCATTGTCAGTCGTCTATATCTTCAAGAGCTTATGAAAAGCGAAACGATTAGTTGTATAAAAAAGCAGCTAAATAAATTAAAAGTAACCAATATATAATTTTTAGCTAATATTAATTTAATATTAGTATATTTATTTTGCCTTTCAATTAAAATAAATACATATCTATGAAAAGAAAACAATTTCACTCAACCAAGAATCGAAATTTTCAGTATCGGCTGGGATTGATTTTTGGGGCAGTTTGTCTCACTGGTATGGTTCATGCCCAAGATCTCGAAGTGCAAGGCAAGGTAACCGATCGGAAAGGAGATCCCATTCGTGGGGTGACGATTTCCATAAAGAACATTCCGAATTCGGGTATGTCGACGTCAAACAAAGGAACCTATGAATTGAATAAACTCAAAAAAAATCAAGTGTTGCTATTTACTTCGGTCGGCTATAAAAGTATAGAGTTAACCTATCAAGGGCAGAAAGAACTGAATGTACAGTTAGAGGAAGATTTGGCTAATTTGGACGAGGTTGTTGTGGTTGGTTTTGGTACAAAGCAAAAGAAAAACCTTACAGGTGCTGTTGATCAGATCTCGGGCAAAGTATTGGAATCTAGGCCTATTTCTAATGTGATGCAAGGATTACAGGGGGTAAGTCCGGGTTTGAATATTACCTATGGCAATGGTACACCAGGGGGAATTCCGAATATTAATATTCGTGGAACCACTTCCATTAATGGTGGATCACCTTTGTTTGTCATTGATGGCATTCCAGCTACTGATGCTAATGATTTAATTCGCTTAAATCCCACTGATATTGAATCATACACGGTATTACGTGATGCAGCTTCATCAGCAATTTATGGTGCCAGAGCGACCTATGGTGTAATTTTGATTACCACCAAATCCGGAAAACTAGGTAAGCAATCCGTTTCTTTTAATACAAATTCGGCTTGGGGAAAACCAACAGAAATGCCCGATCCCGTGACAGATCCCTATATCTTTTCGAAGCTTCTTGAATTATCGACAAATAATACTCCTTGGGATTATGTCAATTACAGTGATGAGCACTATCAATGGGCAAAGGAACGTTCGGACAATCCTAGTTTGGAGGACGTACGCATAGACCCTAAAGATCCAAAGCGATGGGCTTATATGGGAAACAACAACTGGAACCAGTACTTTTTAAATAACTCGGCACATTCCCAATCGTATAATTTGACCTTCTCGGGTGGAGCTAAAGTGAATGAGCTCCCTTTTAAATATTATTTGTCAGGTGATTATACCAAAGAGAATGGTTTAAGCAAAATAGCAACCGATTATTGGACTCGTAAAGGCATGCGTGGGCGGATCAATATTGCACCGTTCCAATGGCTCCAACTGGACAATAACACCAGCTTATATAATACACACCGTGAAAGTCCAGCTGCGAGCTTAACAGATATCTATTATTTAACACCTATCCAAGTTGCGAAAAATCCAGATGGTACCTGGGCAAATACGGATGCAGGGCGATTGGCGGCTCGTTTGTCCGACGGTGGAAAGAGCAACGGGGATACTTTTGGGTTCCAAAATACATTTAATGCAGTTGGAACATTCTTGAATGGTGATCTAAAAGTTGCGGCAGATGCAAGTGTCAAGCGAGAGTATTACAAAAGCAATGGCTATGCTAAAAAATTTAAGATCGGTTTTGGACCTAATGATATTCGCGAAGAAGGAGGAACGGGATATGTGAATGAATCGCGTACTGATTTGAATAATACGGTGTTTAATCTATATGCAAATTACAATAAGACGATAGGTAAGCATAATTTTGGTGCCATGGTGGGCTATAATCAAGAAGAATACATTTATTCATCTACTTATGTCAACCGAAATAATCTAATTTCTTCTACATTGCCGTATTTAGGATTGACGACTGGGGAAATGACACTTAATGCCGGTTATAGTTCTTATGCAACACGAAGTTATTTTGGGCGATTGAATTATACGTTTAATGAGCGTTATATCTTGGAGGGTACAGGGCGTTACGATGGTTCATCCCGTTTTCCTAAGGCAAGTCGCTGGGGATTCTTTCCATCCGTTTCAGGGGCTTGGATCGTTAGTAATGAATCCTTTTTCGAATCACTAAAACCGAAAATATCCAATCTAAAGTTAAGAGCATCATATGGTAGTTTAGGAAATCAAAATGTAGGCGACTTCTCTTATATCCAGACGATGGGAACCAGCCTTTCGGGGTACCTCATTAATGGAAATCAACAATATGTCGTGAATGGGGCGCCTCCGCTGACAATTGATCCAAACTCATATACATGGGAAAATGTGTCTACTTTAAACTTCGGTGCTGATTTGGGCCTATTCAATGATAAGTTTTTTGTGGGCTACGATAATTACATCCGTAATACAACCGGTATGTTGACTGCAGGGCAGGAGCTTCCAGGTGTATTAGGAACAAGCGTGCCAAGGCAGAATGCAGCTGATTTGCGTACAAAGGGTTGGGAGCTTTCAGTGACTTATAAGGATCAATTTGAATTAGCAAATAAGCCTTTTTCTTTTGATGCGAAGGTTGTTTTGTCTGATTCCCGTGCTAAGATTAGAAAATTCAAAAATGATGAACGCCTTCTTTCGACTTATTTCAATGGCTATGAATTCGGTACAATCTATGGGCTCCAGGGAGATGGGCTATTTAAAAGTGCTGATGAAATCAAAGCATTGGATGAATCAGGTATAGTACCTTGGGGAGCTTTAAATATTGTGAATGGTTGGCCAAAATTTAAGGATATCGACGGAAATGGTAAAATTGAAAGGGGGCTGACTGAAACGAATTTGAAAGATCTTCAGGTAATTGGTAATTCTGCAGATCGTTATCGTATCGGTTTTAACCTTAACATGAACTGGGGCGGATTTGATGCCTCAGTATTTCTACAGGGGGTATTAAAACGAGATTTCTATCCGCGGCATTATTTGTTCTGGGGACCTTATCAGCAACCTTACGCAAATATATACCCATGGCATTTGGATTTTTATAGAGAAACCAGTGATACAGCAGAAGAACGTGCAAAACACTCCCAGGCGTACTTGAATGCAGGTTTGGCGGATGCTAATCATGATGCGGCATATCCTGTATTGCAATCTTGGTTGGCCGATGTGAATGATGGTAAAGGATTGGCTATTCCCAATACACAGTATATGTTGAATGGTTCTTATCTGCGTTTGAAGAACATCACTTTTGGGTATACCTTGCCACATGAGTTGTTGGAAAAATGGAAAATTCAACGTTTGCGTATTTTCTTTTCGGGAGAAAATCTATTTGAATTCTCACAGATCAAAAAATATGTTGATCCTGAAGCGATCAACAACGGCACCGATGGTAGCGCCTGGGCCTACCCATTCCAACGTAAGTTTTCAGTTGGTTTAAACTTAGATTTTTAACAATTAGCAGTACACAGAGATGAATGTCAAATCAAAAATAATATTGGGACTTATAAGCGGCGGTTTTATATTAACAATGACCGCTTGCCAGAAGGATTTTCTGGATCGATTTCCCCAAACTTCGATTACACCTGAGGTTTTCTTTAATACCGAAGAGGATCTTTCGCTGTATATCAATGGGATGCTGAGTATGAATGATCGTTGGACTTATGTAGGAGATCAGAGTTCAGACAATGCAGCTACAACAGCTGCCATAACGCTTAAGACAATGATGACCAGCAAAACAGAACCAACATCAGAAACAGCTGGAGGGGATTGGTCTTGGGGACGTTTACGCACAATAAATTACTTTTTAGAAAACTATCAGCGTGCAAATGTAGCAGCGGATGTTAAAAATCACTATGCAGGTTTGGCACGTTACTATCGCGCTATTTTTTACCATGGTATGGTAAAGCAGTATTCGGATGTACCTTGGTATAGCAAAACATTGACCCCAAGTGACGAAGCTTTACGTGACGGGCAATCTCCTCGTACATTGGTTGTTGACAGCATAATGGCAGATTTGGACTTCGCAACAAAAAATGTTAAAGAGCAAGTTGCGCTCGGAACGCCAGGTAGAGATGCAGTATTGTTGATGCAGGCTAAGATTGCATTGCATGAAGGGACGTATCGACTGTATCACAGTGAGTTAAATTTGGACAAAACGGCGAAGAATTACTTTGACATTGTAGAGAAAGCAACTTCACAAATCATCGCTACCAATAAATATAGCATATATTCTACCGGTAAACCGAATGAGGACTATGCTGCATTATTTGAATCACAGGATCTTTCCCAAAATAAAGAAGTAATCTTGTTGAATGCTTTTGATCAAAACAAAAATAGGGGACAGGCGCTTAACGGTTATGTTTTTGGTGATTATGAACAATCGCCTTCACGTGACTTGATACAGACGTACCTGATGAAAGATGGTTCGCGTTATACAGATATCCCCAATTACGATAAGAAGCTTTATGTCCAGGAATTTGAAAACCGTGATCCACGTCTGATGCAGACTTTGGTCTATCCGCAATGGCTGAGACAGCCTGATAAATCAAATTATGTGCAAAAGCTGAACAAAAACTTTTCAGGTTATCATCAGTTGAAAGGCTATGTCAATTCATCCGATCAAATTATTATGAATGGAGTTGATTTTCCAGTGCACCGTTACGCTGAGGTTCTATTGATGTATGCTGAAGCAAAGGCTGAACTAGGAACATTGACACAAGCTGATCTCGACAAGTCCGTTAATCTATTGCGAAGAAGAGTAGGAATGCCCGATCTCAAAATGGATGTTGCAAATGCAAATCCTGATCCTAAATTGGCCGCTGATTACCCGAATGTAAAGGGAGCCTTCCGGGGGGTGATTTTTGAAATTAGACGCGAACGACGTGTTGAGTTTGCCTTTGAGAATTCACGTTATGATGACCTTATGCGCTGGAATGTCGGTAAGCTGCTTGAGCGTATTCCAGAAGGAATGTATTTTCCGGGAGTGGGTAATTATGACATGACAGGGGATGGTGTTGCCGATATCAAATTGATTCCTGATGGACAGACCATTCCTACCGATCGAGAAAAGAATTCACTTGGCGTACCGCTGGTCTACTATAGCATTGGAAATTTTGGTGGTAATGCCGGTGTTTATCTTAAAAATGGTGTCAATGGTGGAACAATGGTAACAGATGTCAATGTCCGTAGATTTGTAGAACCGATGTATTATTATCGTCCGGTTCCAGCAAAGCAGATCATCCTCAATCCAAATCTAAAACAGGTATTTGGGTGGAAGTAATATATAAATAACATATAATATACATGAAATCAATTATTTTAACAATAAGTCTGTTCGTTACAACAGTCTTAGTACATGCTCAACAGAAATTTTCATTCGCGTTCTTTACAGATTTACACCTTAATACCAGTGCGGAAACACATTGTTTTGAAGGGCTGGATAAAGCTATTCAAAATGCCAAAAGTAAAAAAGTAGACTTCGTCCTAAACGGTGGAGACAATGTGGATGTCGATGCTTATAAGGCCGAACAATTGCCTTTAGCGAAGAGCATGTTTCAAAAGTATAAGGACCAAGTGGATGCATCTAAGCTGAAATGGTATTATGCTATTGGCAATCACGATCGTTTCTGGCATTATGACGGAAAAGACGGAGCCGGCCTTTTTGAATCGGTTTTTGGAAAGAGCTACCACAGCTTTGTGCATAAGGGATGGCGTTTTATTGTGTTAAACTCTACGGAAATATGCAATGGCAAATACTGTGTGAGTGAGGAACAGCAGGCCTGGCTGAAACAGGTGCTTGATGAAACGCCAAAAACGCAACCTATTGTTGTTGTTGCACACGTGCCGTTCTTGTCTTTGTATTATCCTGTATTGGATGGACACTATACCGATGCCGATACATTTACCAATCAAAAAGCTATTCTGGATCTATTTGCCGGGCACAATTTGAAGCTTGTTTTGCAAGGACATCAGCATCTCTATGAAGAAATCAAAGTGAAAGGTGTACAGTTTATTACAGCGGGAGCGATCTGTGCAAGTTGGTGGGGCGGCGCCTTCAACGGTACCCAGGAAGGTTACCTAAAGGTTGATATCAACGGCGACCAGTTTAAATGGGAATACATTGACTATGGTTGGACGGTGAAAGGGAAATAAAAAGATGATCGCCCGCCTACTTTAATGTTTGGCGGGCGTTTTTTATACAACACTTGCAAAACTGATTGTGCTGCTTATAGTGTGTATTATGGTAGGTAAAAAAACATAGGTCTTTGATAAGATTAGCGTGGTTTAAGAAAGAGATTCAGCCTTTCTTTGCTTTGATGGACATATTATGAAATATGGACCGATAAAACCAAAAACTAAAAATTATGAAAGAAAACTTCAAAAAGCATCTACGGCTGCTCGGAATTGTCTTCATGTTACTACAGTCCCTTCATGTTCTTTCTCAAGTTAGAATATCGGGTACAGTGGTGGATTCTCAATCAAAAGCTCCCCTTGTCGGCGCTACGGTTACTAATGTCGGGAAAAGCAGTATTTCGGTCAAAACTGATGCTTCTGGCAAATTTACAATTGCTGTAAATGATGGCGAAAGTCTCAAAACAACCATGCTTGGCTATAAAGAACTAACTGTAAGGGCTCGACAGGGCCTGGTTATTGAAATGGTTGAATCTACCATTGAATTAAACGAGACGGTAGTTGTGGGCTACACGACACAAAAGAAAGGGCTACTCGCTGGATCAGTGGCTTCTGTTAAATTTAAAGAAACAGATGCAGAGATTCCGACTACATCAGTTGGAAACTTATTGGCAGGAAGAATGGCCGGTTTATATGTATCTACACCGAGTGGTAAACCTGGAGAACAGCCCAATATCCGTATTAGAACAGCGAGTTCATGGAATGCCTCACCAACACTCTATGTGATTGATGGGAAAGTAACCATTGATGCCGCTGAGTTCAATAACTTAAGTCCCAATGAAATAGAGGAGATTTCTATTTTAAAAGACGCGGCGACAACAGCAGCTTATGGTGCCCGTGCGGGTGCAGGTGTAGTGTTGGTTACTACCAAGCGTGGTAAAGCAGGGAAAGTTGCCATTAACTATTCTGTTAATACCGGTAAGGATGTGCGTGGAAAAAATATGGAATTAACCAGCATCATGGAATGGGGACAGATTCAAAATAGAATCTGGGGTGAAGCTGGTGGTCCAGCAAATACTCCTTGGACCGAAACTGCAAAAGCCTATTTTAAGGATACGGATTTTGGCGGCGGTGTGGGATATGGTTTTGATCACTTAAAAGATGTCTATGTAAATCCTTCTACTACAACGCATAACTTAAGTGCCACAGGAGGGACTGACAAACTTCAATATTTTATTGGAGCCTCCTATGTAAATCAAGAAACTTTTATTAAGAATACAAACGAAAAAAAATACAATGTCAGAAGTAATATTACCGGAAATCTGACCAAAAACCTTTCAGTTTTTGCAGGCCTAAGTTTAAATAATAATAAATTCAATGCCCCTGAAGGAGATTGGTCTGGAGATATGTTTCCCAAGTTATTGTTATGGCAACCTTATATGCCTTCCTTTACTGCGACTGGTTTGCCAGTAGACTACTTCTGGATTTCCAATAAATCTGGCGAGGCCCAAGGCCTTTCCGGGTATAATAGGTCAGAAAGCTTGAAAGCGATAGCAAATTTGAACCTAACTTATAAAATGCCGTTTCTTGAAGGTTTAAGCGCTAAAGTAGGATATATCAAAACTTTCAATAACAGTAATCAAAAAATATACTCCCATCCGTTTACCTATTACCAGTTGGCACAAATAGAACCTGTTGTTTGGGATTTAAATAAGATTGTCGGGGAGCGCCTTACCTATCATACGGCGAGTATACAAAAGCTGGCTGCCTGGAATCAGGAGGAGCAGACAAACTTACAACTGAATTTTGAAAGAGATTTTGGAAAACACCATGTTAACGCAGCTTTGGTTTACGAACGTCAGGAAAGAAGTTATGATGGTATAAATGCAACTATCAATGGTTTCCCTATCTATATGACTGATCAATGGTGGGCTTCGACCGGCGGATCAGGGGTCGTTAATGGTACTGCAACCAAAAGAATTAGCAATACTTATGGTTTTCTGCCAACAATAGGCCGTAAATCCTATATTGGACAATTTGCTTATGACTACGCCGATAAATATGTCGCTACTTTTGCCTACCGATATGACGGTTCGGCCAATTTTCCAAAAGATAAACGATGGGGATTTTTCCCTTCAGTTTCGGCCGCGTGGGTAGTATCGAAGGAAAATTTCTTTAGTAAGGTCAACGGTATTGAATCTTTGAAATTGAGGGCTTCGGTCGGATTGACGGGGAATGATTTTGTGGCTATTGATCCAAATGGTGGAAAAGATGATGCAAATGCCAAACGCTGGCAATATGAAGATAAATATGTAAGTGGAAACAGTGCCTTTTTTGGTGAAACACCAACACTTAATCCCGGTATCAGATATGATGTTCTACCAAATGTAGATATAACCTGGGAGAAGTATCTAAACAAAAATTTCGGTGTCGATATCAGTTTCTTGAAACATTTCAATGCCACGGCAGAATATTGGGAGACACGTACCTATGATATTTTAAGCACAAGAATACAATCTACACCACCGACATTCAGCCGACCTTTACCATCCGTTAACTATGGAGAAATGAAAGCCAATGGTGTAGATCTTAGTTTAAACTATTTTAACCAGACAGGAAATCTAAATTATAATGTTGGGCTAAACTTTACATATGGTGATTCATGGTATACAATACGAGATTTAAACATAACCTACGACTATCAGAATTTGATCGGTAATGGTCGATCGGCAAATATGATTACTGGTTATACAGTAGATCATATGCTCCGGACCCAAGCAGATGTTGATGCGCTGTTAGCTGCTCATCCAGGATACAATTTTAAGGGTAATGCCCCAAAACCTGGGCAATTTGCCTACAAAGATTTTAATGGAGATAATACCATTAATGAGAATGATATTACCGTATTGAATAAAAGCAATAATCCCAAAGTCTTTGGACTAAACTTAGGTGCAGATTGGAAAGGCCTAAGTGTTACTGCCAATTTTAATGGTTCATTTGGTTATAAAAAATCGTTTAACAATTTGAGTGGTGGAGTAGAATGGAACCGGATGTGGCGTCCTTGGGCTAATGAATCTTGGAGCCCTGAAAATACAGACGCTTGGTTGCCTTATCGCTATAGTGCCAATGATGATGTAAGGACTGTCAATACAAGTGGAAGTAATTTTTGGTTGGCTGATGCCAGCTTTGTCCGCTTGAAATTTTTGAATATCGCCTACAATCTTCCACAACATTGGTATAAAAAGTACGCGGATAAGGTTCGATTCTATGTGTCGGGTTCCAACCTTTTTGTGATCAGTAAATTCAATAAGAAATTCTATGATCCTGAGATGGATGGAGGGACTTCTTTCCCGATTGTTAAATCATTCAATGCCGGCGTCAGTGTAACATTCTAAATTTTAACACTAAAAAAGGAAATCAAAATGAAATATATTAATAAATTTAAATCGGTCTTTTATGGCGTTCTACTTGTTACTTTAGGCGCTTCATCATGTACAAAGGGATTGGATTATGAGAATACGGGGGCTATAAATCCCAAAAATGTCTGGACAGATTCGGTATTGATCAAGGCTTATCTGAACGATATATATGGTGGTCTTATGCCTGATTGGCAACTCGGAAGTGGGGCGGGGGCGGATGAAGGTATTAATGGATCTGGAGGCAACCTCGGTAGCTTTCAACAGGGGATAGTCGATGTAGCAACCAATTTCACAAAGTTGGATTACACCTATATTGACAAAGCTAATTATTTTATGGACCAGTTAGCTGATTTGCCGGAGTCAGTCCTCAACCCATCAACAAAAAATAGGCTGACCGGTGAAGCTAAATTTTGGAGGGCTTGGAAATATTGGGAAATGGTCAGCTCAATAGGGGGGGTACCTTTGATTCTGCATACCCAAGACGGCAGTGATATCAATTCACTGCGTGTACCGCGTAGTAAGACATCTGAGTGTGTGGCACAAATTATAAAAGATCTTGATGAGGCTGCCGCAGTACTTCCGCCCAACTATAGTGGCGCAGACTATGGCCGAATCAATCGTGCGGCAGCATTGGGGCTTAAAGCGAGAATTCTTTTATGGTATGCTAGTCCATTATTTAATGCGACAAATGATCAAGGGAGATGGACCAATGCTTATAATGCGGCTAAAGCGGCGGTGCAAGCAGCTGATGCCGCCGGTTTTGGTTTGTTTGAAAATTATAGGCTAATTTGGTATTCGCGAAATAAGGAGCAGATCATGACCAAGCAGTATTATTATCCAGATAACTACATGAACTTTGCTCCAATTAGACCGCTCTCGTTTACAAACGGAAGTACAAATAATGATCAACCTATATTACCTATGTTGATTGCTTATCCCAAAAGAGACGGTAGTCCAATGCAGTTTGATCAAAATCAATTGTCTAACCCAGCTTACAACAAACAGTTTTTAACGGATTTTTATACCAATCGTGATGACCGTTTTTATGCGACGATTTGGTGTGGTGGTACCGTGTACCCTACTCCTGACGTTAATGTGCTCGGTATGACAGCACCTAGGTCGCGCACCTATTGGCAAGCCTGGACCTGGAAGTCGACAGCAACACCCAATACGGTGCTTCCAGCTAGAGATAATAGTTTGTTTTCAGGAATTTCACCATTGGTTCAAAATGGTGATGAAAATGGTGTAACAGGATTTTTCCAACGCAAAGGCTTAGATACTTTATTGGACAGAAATGCACTTGTTGGTGTAGCCGCCAACGCCAAAAGCTGGTTTTCACCAATGCGATATTCGGAGCTCCTACTTAACCTCGCAGAGGCAGCGAACGAGACTGGACGCAGTAATGAAGCTTTAAACGCATTGTATGCTATTCGTAAGCGGGCAGGAATTGCTCCTGGAGCGGCTGTGAACTATGGGATTAGTGCTGTAGGTCAGGGAGATATACGTAACGCAATCATCAATGAACGTCAAGTTGAACTTGCCTTTGAAGGATTTAGATATAGTGATTTGAGACGATGGAAACGTTATGACATTTTGAATGCCCAGAATACGAGAAAAGGACTATTGTTAATGTTGAATAAAGGTGAGGCTTTACCTGGGAATACTGATAACATTATGACGGCAGAGGTGCGAGCGAAGTTCTCAGCTGTAGTTATCCAAAACTTGGATAAAACGGCCTCCACCAATCAATCATATAAACTCAGTCTCAATCATTGGTTCAATTCTTTGGATCCAGCGCAGATTTCCATTGAGCCAGATCAATTGCCACAAAATAAAGAATGGGGAGGGACATTTGATCCATTACAATAGCAACGGTTTATCATCTGTGAATTTGAACATGTTCAGTATTGCTTCATAGAAATCAAATTTTAAAATAATAAAAGGGCTTGTACATAGTAGTTGTGCAAGCCCTTTTTTATTTCAATATCTTCGTTTTAAAAGCTGCTCTAGCGATAGCAATTCCGATTTAAAATTTACCTTTTTAAGGTTTGAATAAATTGCTTTTTTCCTTCGGGTAGGAGTAAATATAATTTCCACGCCTTGGTGCCAGTCTGCTCCAAATGATATTGGTTTTCCTCATTCTGCATTTCTAGTTTAAGCTTTTGAGAAAAAACGTTTGCTTCACGTGCATTTTCCCATGCTCGGAATGCCGTAAAAATCTCTTTTTTATGCAGATTTTTTTCGACAACGTCCTCACTGATCCCAAACATATAGGTCGCATCCCAGGCGATGGCTTTAGCCTGTAGGTTTTCGACCATCTGTACAGTCCAATCTGGTTTAAGATATTGGATGCCGAAAGTCGGCGGAAAATAATTGGACGCCCAAGAATACCGGATATCTTTCCCTTCAATTCCCCATTTGTTGGTACGAGGGTTGAACATGTGGTCGCCACCGCCAATATTACAGGTTGTCATGTAATGCCAGTTACCTTCAAACACACAGGATCCCATAACCTGAAGATAGTCACCACCCAAAGATCTAAAATCGTCGAACAGTTTACGCATAAATCGTTTGAAAGCATACTGTCCATGTCCGGTATAGACGAAGCTCTCAAAACCATCAAAATCGATATAGTTCATGCCGCCATCGCGAAGCAGTTTGGCATAAAAGTGTGCATACTGGTCTTGGAGCCGCATGTCGGGAATAAATCCGGAATAACAGTTAACTTGTAATTTGGCAATGGTATCACCCTGTTGATGTGCGGCCGCAACGGTTTTGTATGCACCACGCTCCACTCCGATCAGCTTATAAGGTGGATGTTGGGTTACTCCTTTGTATTTCAATAGTTCTTTACCAATCTTTAGTACGTTAGTGCCATTATCGTCCCAACCACCGTGCTCATTGAGATAGGAGGTATCTTTGACGATGATTAAACTATCATGAGCACCAATATCAACGGTCAATATTGTTTTAAGTACCGTACAGAGGCTATCATTGGCATATGGATGCACGTCGCTGCTGTGTGGTTGGATAAATTCTGTTAATGTATGCAAACCATAGGTAATACCATGCGGATTGGTTAACGCAGTTAACGCTGTAATAGGTTGTTTTCTACCGGATAGGGTTACTTTTTTGCCTGCCCAAGGATCAGCTGGATTGACATAATATTCACCCAAACCTTCATCTTGCACCGCTTTGAGATTTAATTGATTGGCATAGGAAACTAGACTATCATGCTTGCCGAACCAAGCGATATCAACTTTGAAGTTCTCCGGCCGACGTACCCATTTTCCATTGCGTGTTACGTAAGGGAGCCCCTCATTCAATACAATCTGTTCGATCACATCCAATCCTTTTTTATCAGGGCAAGCGTAAAAGGCGATACCTGAATTGTTAAAATCAACCGGTATGGGGTCAACATCCATATGCCTTGGTGCTTTTATAGACGGAAAATCGTTGAAATGCGGGAAGAGGATAGTCTGTTTTTTACGTCGGTTTCGCGCATGTAAGGTGAGTGAGATACCGTACTCGGGGATATATTCCGCACCGTTGCCGTTCATAAACCGATAGTATTCTTCCGGATGGGAATAGAAAGCTACATCATTGATGCCATCGCCGCCGATACGAAATCGTTGGCCAGGTTTCAGTGAAGCTGGAATAGGAAATTTAACGGGATCTGGTGTATGGATGATGTAAGAACCTTGTCCCATATCTCCAGCTACTGGAGGCCCACTCGTCGTATTGTCATCCAGTGCCATGATTCCTACGGCATATTCATCGTCCCGTGCGACAGAAATAATCTCACCGATAGTTTTATGGATATTTGTCTGATAAGGCCCCCATATAATATTATCGATATCTGACGAAGGGTTTAACGATTGAAGTTTGAATTTTAAATAATCGCCCTTTTGGTCAACCTTAAGAATTGCGGTGTAGGCTCCGGGATAGTTCAATGTGAGTAAACCTTTTGCAGCTGCATAGCTTGCGGTCGTAGGCAACAGATTTTTCCCATGTTTGTCCAATGTGAGTAAAGGGGATGGATGTTTTTTTACGGCGTAGTCTTTTTTTGTGGCTTTCCCAATGATATTAACAATGTAGCCCTGTTCATCAATGGTCAAGTCCATATACTTTGTACGAAATTTGTGAAGGGGAGGCCTTTGTGCGTTAGCCTTAAAAAGGCACAAAAAAGAAAATAGGAAAAATAAGATTTTGATGCGTGTCATAATGATTTATACTAGGATTGTTTTCATATTAAAGCTTATATACTAAGTCGTTTGAGTGCTGTGTTTCCCTAGGAAAGCTATAATTTGCAATAGAAAAAGTTGTATTTTATATTATTCTAATTTTCTTTTTAGGGATAGACTGCGTTCAATCGTCTTCATAATAAAATAATCGATAATTTGATATAAGAGAAACCTAATATTTTCTATGAAACGTATGAAATTTTATTGTTCATGTCTATTTGTATTTACCGCATTTTTTGCCATTGGACAGACACAGAATGAGGCTGTACAAAAGGTACATTTGATTTTTAAAACACATCTCGATATTGGATTTACCGAACTTAGTTCCGTTGTGGAACAACGTTATATCCACGAATTTATTCCAAAGGCCATTGCTGTTGCTGAGGAGCTTCGAAATTCAGGAGCCAAAGAACGTTATGTCTGGACAACGGGCTCTTGGTTGATCGCTACCTATCTGGAGCGAGCGGGTCCAGAAAATAAGATGAAATTGGAAGCTGCAATCCGCCGTGGAGATATTGTGTGGAATGCAATCCCTTACACTGTTGAATCGGAATCCTTAAACAAAGCTCTTTTTGGAACAATGCTACAGCTGTCGCGAAAATTGGACCGTCGGTTTGGCAAACAAACCAAGGCTGCGAAGATGACTGATGTTCCGGGACACACAAGAGGAATTGTTCCCTTGCTTCGAAAGAATGGAATAGATTTTTTACAGGTCGGTGTGAACCCTGCAAGTAAGGTTCCTAATGTCCCTGCACTATGTCGTTGGAAGAGTCCCGATGGCAGTGAAGTGACATTAATGTACCAAAAAGATTATGGTAGCGATATGATCCTGCCCGACGGAAAGACTGCCATGGTCATTGCCTTTACTGGAGATAATCATGGGCCACATACGGTACAACAAGTTAAGGAAATTTATGCATCGATACAGAAGCGTTATCCAAATGCTACATTACATGCTTCTACCCTGAGTGATGTTGCTAATGTATTGCGTCCAATGAAGGACAAACTACCTTTGATGACACAGGAAATTGGCGATACATGGATTCATGGCTTTGGAAGTTCACCCTTGATGATGGCTCGTTTTAGAGCGTTGTCTAGATGTTACGAAACCTGGGTTAAGGATGGACGTATCAATCCCAATAGCGATGCTGCTATTCGATTTGCCATTAATCTTGGTCTGGTGGCGGAACATACCTGGGGACTGGACGTGAAAACTCACCTCCAACATTGGGATACTTATCGCTTTGCTGATTTCAATCAAGCTCTAAATTTACCTGAATTTAAAAAAATAGAAGCGTCATGGGCCGAAAAAGAAGACCATATAAATAAATCGTTAAAGTTTCTACCTAAAGACCTGCGTACTGAGGCCGAGAACGTTTTACAACAATTGACATCGATTCCTAAACCTAATTTTGAAGGGGTGGATGCTGCGCAACAACTTGGTAAAGATGGGACATTCCAACTGAATAAAAAGGGTTTTCGAATGAAAATGGGAGAACTTAGTTATCAAAGCTTTTCGACTGAGGATTTTGAACGTTTTAGGGACTCCTATATCACTCAAAAAGTGGACTGGGCAATTCGGGATTTTGGTAAACCGGGTTTAACACCCGAAATGTCCGAAAGTCGTACGCTAGTGGCCTCTCTTGAAAAGTCTAAATATATTAAAAGCAAAAATGAAATCCATAGCCAGCTAGACTTAACTGCTCTAGGGAAGATTGAACAAGTAGTTCTACCCAAACAGGTCTATAGCACTTATCACTTTAATGAAAAAACGAATCGTATTCAGTTAAGTTATACCTTGGTGGACAAACCGGCCAATCGTCTTCCGGAAGCCTATTGGTTAAGTTTTTACCCGGAGCAGGTTGTGGATATACTTGTTGAGAAGCTGGGGCAGCCCGTTCGGGTGTTGGATGTGGTTGAAGGTGGTAATCGACAGATGCATGGCTTGGATCATTATGTGGATATTGTGACAAACGCTGGTAAAATTCGCATCCGTAGCAAAGATGCGCTGCTGGTAGCAATCGGCAAACGGGATTTGTTGAATTATTCCACAGATCAACCTGATTTACGTGAAGGCCTGCATTTTTGTCTATATAACAATGTTTGGGGAACAAACTTTAGCATGTGGTTTGGTGGAACAGTGACCTATTGGTTTGATGTTGAGTTGATTCCATAGAAATATCAAGCAAAAGGATAGTATACATCCAATGGAAATTAAACGAATGAATAGCAATTTAAATACAATCAAATTATACCCAATGAAAACTATTGCCTGCATAGTTGGCCTATTGATTTCGGGATTTGGAAACCCTACATGGGCACAGGATCTAAAAACGACTTTAACACAAGTGCGCTTTGATCAACAAGGCTTTTATACCTCGATCAAAGTAGATGGCAAAGAGCTGTTGGAGTCGGGTCGATATCCAATCGTATCAGTCTATAAGGACCAAAAAATTATACAACCGAAGACATTAAAAGTGAATGGGGACCGTTTTTCATTGACGATGGAGGATGGCGAGGCCGTCGAGCTGAAAGTTGCTCAGCAAAAGGAAGCAATTACATATGAAGTTTTAAAGCTATCGCCAACCTATAAGTTATTGGTGTTTGGACCGGTTAAGATCAAACTTCATGAGGTAGTGGGTGAAGTGGTGGGTGTCGCGCAGGGAGAGGATCTCGCATTTGGTATGCAAGCGCTGCATGTAAAGACTGTTGCAGGTATACCGGAGAATTATATTGGAGCATATAGTAGAGCATTTAACTATCAGGGGCAGAATAGTAATCTTTCGGTAGCTAGTATTTCTTTTGGTCATTTTGCTGCTGTGGATGCCGGGAACGGAGCAGTGTTTCAGCTGTCGGCCAAGAATCGAAGTAACAAAGAAGTGCAAAATGTCAAAGGCCTAAATCATATGGTGACTTTGCCTGTTGAAGGTGCCGATGGGTTGATCGCAGGGGCCAAAGTGGCACTTTTCGGAGATAAAAGAAGCCAGATCTTAACGCGTATAGGAAGAGTAGAAGTTGAGCAGGGTTTACCCCATCCAATGCTTGCCGGTGAATGGGCCAAGGTATCTCGTAATGCTATGCGTTCGTATTTGATCACCAATTTCTCAGCTGCCAATCTGGATTTTGCATTGGAAAAAACAAAACGTGCCGGATTTAAGAATCTATATCACCCCGATCCTTTCCTTAACTGGGGACATTTCGAATGGCGCAAAGAATTGAGTGCCGAAGCTGATGCAGGTATGAAGAAACTGGTCGATAGGGCTGCGCAACAGGGCGTCAATATCGGTATCCATACTTTGTCAAATTTTACGACAACAAACGACGCTTATGTGACACCGATCCCGAGTAAGCATTTGCTAAAACAAGGTGAATTGAAACTTGTTGGGGCATTGGATGCGAATCAACAAGAAATTGCTGTTCAGCAAAGTGAACTATTTTCCCTACCGCTTACACTCAACACGCTCCAGATTGAAGACGAGCTGATTACTTATGGTAAGGCCGAGAAAAAGGGTGAACAATGGGCATTGACAAACTGTGTGCGTGGGGCTTTTGGCACACAAAAGGCGAGTCATAGCTTAGAAAAGGTCGTTTATAAATTATGGGATTATCCCTACAAAACTTTATTCCCAGATTTGACACTTCAGGATGAGTACGCTAAGAGATTAGCCGCCATTTTTAATAAAACGGGGTTGAAACAGATCTCATTTGATGGTCTTGAAGGTTGTATGTATACAGGACAGGATTATTATGCAACGGGTAAATTCGTTTCTGATTTCTATCAAGGTCTTGCAAATAAGACGGATCTTATTAATGATGCCAGTCGTCTCGACCATTATCTATGGCATATTCATACGCGGATGAACTGGGGGGAGCCCTGGGGGGAAGAAATGCGCGCAGGGCAGGTAGAAAATCGAATCAAGAATCAGGATTACTTTCAGCGGAATCTGTTTCCGCGAATGCTGGGTTGGTTTTTGGTACGTTTAGCTGATCGTAAATTTGAGGCTACTTCCCTCGAGGATCTCGAATGGGCACTCTCCAAATCTGCAGGTTTTGACTCAGGATATGCGATGAGTATTGATATGAAAACTTTACAGCAACATGGACAGATCGATCAGCTCTTGGAAAGTATGAAAAATTGGGATCAATTGCGGCTTGCGGATATATTTACGGCCGAACAAAAGCTCAGGTTGAAGGATCCAAAGACTGAATGGCATTTGGAGAAGATTGACGAGGCGAAATTTATGTTATATCCATTATTTGTCTCCAAAAGATACCATTGTGACCTTGCATCCATGCAACCGGGACAACCGGGGGGAGCAGACTGGTCATGGGAGTCGCCAGAAGAAAGCACTTTTGCCTTACGTATGAAAATTGAAGGAGATGGTACCATTGAAAATCCATCTTTTAAAACGGATAAGGGGATTGTCAAAATCCTAGGGAAACTGGAAAAGGATCAATACATCTTATTAGATCATAAGGGAAAAGCAATTTTGACGGATAAAAATTATCGTTTAATAGCAGCTTTATCTGTGGAGGGAACGGCGGTTTTACCAAAAGGTGGCTCTGCAGTAGCATTTTCTTGTGACACAAATAGCGATGAAAAACCCGAAGTTATTGTGCGATATAATACGCGTATGAAAGGGGAAACATTGAATTTAGTTAAAAAGCAGAGGCTTGAATGAAAATAAGGTATAGGTGAGGGAAGGATTCTAAGTGGCCAATATGAAAATTGATTTTGAAATGATCGTTTAGTTTGCTAAGATTGTGACATAACCGACAAATTTCATTCGCAGCATGCGTAGATCTACCATTCCCGATAATGCTAAAGAAACTGTTGAACTGGACATCTCAGCACTCTATCACGATTACTGGGAAAGCCTATTCAAACAAATCATGCGCATTCTCCTGGATGAGGATGAAGCTGCTGACGTAGTGCAACAGACATTTTTGGATCTTCTTGAAATGAAAGAAAAGATTCCCGAAATCAAATCGGTCAAATCTTTTCTTTTTATCATGGGAAGGAATTTGGCTTTTAAAAAACTTAGAAGAAAACTTGTAAGCGATACTTATCGTGACTTTTACGCAAGTCAATACAAAGAAGCGTCCTCTTTAATTGAAGAATGGATTGTGTTTAAAGAGTTGGATGATATGATCGAAAAGGAAATCGATAAGTTGCCCAGTAAAATGAAGGAAATTTTCATTCTTAGTCGCCATTTTGAGCTTTCTCATGCTGAGATTGCCAAAAAATTAAATATATCGGATAAAACAGTAAAAAAGCAGATTAGTAATGCGTTGAAGCTTATTCGTCTTAAGGTGGATAAGGATTATCAACCACTGCTTCTTGCGATTTTGCTGACAGATCTACTTTTTTAATTTTTTTTCTACTACCTAACGTTAGTTCAAGGCTCTTTTCTATATAGACCTAAAAAATCTGACAGAAGAGACTATGAATAAAGATGAACAACTTAAAAAAGTTCTATCGGACTATGCCGCAGGACATCTGTCTGCGAGAGAAACAAAAAAACTAGAACATCTAATCCTTAAGTACCCTTCAGGCGAATCTTGGGATTGGAAAGATAGCAGCCACAAGGAGGCTATGAAGGATCGGATTCAAGCACGGATAGAAGCACATAACAATACCAAGGCTAAAATAAGAAGGATTAATATTCGAATTGCAGTCAGTATTGCTGCTGCACTTGTCTGTTTCTTTATCTTTTTTTACCTGTATTTAATTCCAGGCCCAACAGATACTTTTTATACAGTTGCCCAATCAAAATCGTATAGCAGTGATAAGGTTGTCCTGATATTGCCCGACGGAAAACAATATCCGCTAAAAGATACAGCCAGTTTTGCGCATTTAAGGAGCGAATTGGGATTGCAGATGAAATCTTTGGGTTTAGAAAACAATATAACGGTGAGTGTTCCCGGCCAAAAACAGTTTAAGTTGACACTTGAAGACGGTACGAAAGTTTGGCTAAACGGGGGATCTACGTTAAAGTTCTCTTCCGACCTTTATAAACAAACAGCAAGAGAAGTGCTACTCGATGGAGAAGCGTATTTCGAGGTTGCATCAGATAAGATACATCCTTTTCATGTTTTTGGAGGGGGGGCTGAGGTTAAAGTTACAGGAACGAAATTTAATGTGCAGGCTTTCGAAAGTGATCATTTCGTCCGGACTTCCCTAGTTGAGGGGATCGTAACCTTCCGCATAGATCACAAGACTTATAAATTGTCTCCTGGTATGGAGGTGATCGCCGATACTGAACGGAAAGATGTAAGTTCTCAATCATTCGATATTGACAAACTCTTGTCATGGAAAGAGGGGTATTTTGTATTCGATAATATAGAGCTTGTGGATGTCATGAAGGCTGTATCACGCTGGTATAATATATCTGTAGTCGCGAAGTCGCCTATCAAAAACAAGAAAATAGGCGGTACATTTCCTAAGAATGTACCATTGATCGATTTTTTGAATGATTTGACACTTCTTAGTGGCGTTGAGTTTAAAATAAATGGAAAGGAGGTACAGATTATAAACTAATACAATCCCTAATTCAAAATCGATCAGATCATTTAAAATACAGTGTTTTAAACACCTTTATGGTAATGGTGATGACGATTTCAATATGTTAAAAACCAATTAATTATTATTAATATCTGAATCAAATGAATAGAAAATATATAGCATATTTCAATCGATACGACTATGCTTTAAAGTATCTCAATAGGACTAAGGTCACTGTGCTTACTATGCTGTTGATGAGCAGTCAGGTAAATGCCAATGTTTTTGGACAGCGGGTTAGCCTTACGACAAAGACAGCTTCATTGAAGGAAGTGCTCGCTAAAATTAGTAAACAATCGGGTTACCACTTTTTGTATTTAGAAGAGGACCTAAGGAGCAGTGGAAATAAGCTCTCCTTAAAGTTGGAAAATGTTCCATTAAAACAGGTTCTTGATAAAGTGTTGGTAGATAATGGTTTGACTTACGTTATTCGTGACAATAGAATTATTGTTGAAAAGGTAAACCATAGCGTATTAACATCTAAAAATGAAGGTGTGAAAATTCAGAAACGTGTCATAAAAGGAACTGTTTCTGATGATAAGGGAAATAAGCTGTCAGGGGTTACGGTCAAAGTCATTCATGGGACTGCAACAGCGACAAATGAAAATGGGGAATTTGAAATTCAGGTCAAAGAAGGAGATCAACTTCAATTTGATTTGATTGGTTATGGTCAATTCATAACAACTATTGATAGTCGAAGTGTTTATAAAGTGACTCTATCCGAGAAGGTTGGTGATTTACAAGAGGTTGTTGTGGTTGGTTATGGAACGCAGCGAAAAGTCAATTTGACTGGTGCAGTCGCAACAATCTCTCCAAAGCAATTGGAAAATAGACCGATCAGCTCACTTTCAGCGGGACTTCAAGGTTTGGTTCCCGGCATGACAATCACACAGGGGAGTGGTCAGCCAGGTAAAGATAATGGAACAATTCGCGTTCGTGGGGTCGGGACATTGAATAACTCCAATCCGATGGTGCTAGTTGATGGGATTGAATCGTCGATGGAAAATGTTGATCCCAATGATGTTGAATCGATATCTGTACTGAAAGACGCGGCTTCTGCATCGATCTATGGTTCTAAGGCTGCTAATGGCGTAATCCTTGTAACGACTAAGAGAGGTAAAGAAGGGAAAACAACGATCAATTACAGCAATTTCTTTGGTAAACAAAATCCGACGAATATTGCCGAACGCCTGAACTCATGGGAATATGCAGAATTGTACAATGAGGGGTTGAGGCTAGATGGGAAAAAGGAACGTTTTACCGCGGAAGATATCAAAGCATTTAAAGATGGAACAGATCCATATAAATATCCAAATACAAACTGGCACGATTTACTTTTGAAGGGGTCGGGATTTCAGCACCAGCATAATCTCAATATTTCAGGAGGAGCAGAGAAAGTCCGCTATATGGGAAGTGTAGGCTATCAGGGGCAACATGGTATTATTAAGTTGACTTCAAAAAAGCAATTTAATGTCCGTACAAATTTGGATATGACTCCAATAAAAAACCTGGATATCGGTTTGTCAATGTACTTATCGAATCGCAAGCTTCAGGAGCCCACTAATCCATACGTAGGTGGTATGGACCAATACTTTCGTCTAGCTAATCAAATGGCACCATGGATTCCTTACAAAGATGCAAATGGCAATTATGGTACGATCAGTGACGGAAATCCAATTGCGTGGATGGACCAGGGTGCAACCACTGATGAGGTCCAACGCCGTTTTAATGCGATTGGTAGTGTACAATATAAATTTATCGATGGTCTTTCCTTGAAAGCACAGGGATCATATAGGCCGTCAATGGATGATTCGCATGAATTTAGAAAAGATATTTGGTATAATTCGTCGAAATATCAAGGGCCAAATAAGCTCTTTGAGAAAACAACGATATCGACAATGTATACCGGTGACATTACCTTAAATTTTGACCGTACATTTTCAAATCATCACATCGGTGCATTGGCAGGTTATCATGCCGAACAATATGATTACAAATATGGAGAAATGTATCGGCAGAATTTTCCAAATAACGACCTCACAGATATCGATGCTGGCGATACAAACGGACAAACAAATAAAGGTGATACAAAACACCTGAACATGCTTTCCTATTTTGGTCGTATTAATTATGATTATAAAGGTATTTATCTTTTCGAAGCGAATGTTCGCCGAGATGCATCCAGCCGTTTCTCAGAAGGTTATCGTTGGGGCACATTTCCATCCTTTTCAGCAGGTTGGCGACTTTCAGAGGAATCGTTTATGGAATTTGCAAAATCTACCTTTAGCAATATTAAACTCAGGGGGTCGTGGGGGCGTTTGGGGAATCAGAGCGCTTTAGAATACTATCCTTCAATACCTGTAATTGGTTTAGGCAAAGACTACTCTTATCCGTTTAATAACGTGATTTATCCTGGAGCGACACTAAAAAAAGCAAATAAACGCAGCATCACTTGGGAAAAGACGCGTACTTGGGATCTAGGATTGGATCTTGGTATCGGAAACAATCTGACCCTTACATTAGATTATTACGACCGGTTAACAACTGATATCCTCATGGAGGTTTTGGCCCCTGCAACCTATGGACTAAAGGGCTATGTCGATAATGTTGGCCGTATGCAAAATAAAGGTTTTGAGGCTATCGCGACCTACCGAAAACGCTTGGGAGCAGTTGATTTTAGTGCAACCGCTAATTTTTCTTACAACAACAACCGTATTCTTGACCTTGGTGGAGATCCTTATCTTTTGGACGGAAGTTGGAAAATTAAGCAAGTCGGCGCAGCCATCAATTCTTTTTATGGTTACCAAACTGCAGGACTATTCCAAAGTACAGCAGATATTCAAAACTGGGCACAATATAAAATGGCAAACAACAAAGTGTTGCCAGGTGATCTGCGCTACGTTGATCGCAATGGAGATAAGAATATAACCGCTGATGACCGCACAATACTCGGCTCCACTGATCCGAAGTATACTTTTGGGTTAAACCTCAGTGCGGCATACCATGGTTTTGATATTCAGACATTTTTTCAGGGCGCTACTGGCGTGTGCGGCTATGTTGAGTCATCGGGTATAGGTGAGTTCAGTGGCGATACAGGAAGCCCCTTGCGTTTTTGGCTTGACCGTTGGACACCTGAAAATCCGACAAGTACAATCCCACGTATTCAGAACAACAATGGAATAAGTAGCCCTAATCGAATTGTTTCAGATTACTGGATCCAAAATGCACAATATGTACGATTGAAAAATCTGCAACTTGGCTATACTTTTCCTGATGTCTGGGCAAACCGAATAGGAGTATCAAAGGTCAAGTTATTTTATAGTGGACAGAATTTATTGACCATAACCAAATTCTTGAAGGGTTATGATCCGGAAATGCCTGCGGGGTCTGGGTCGTATTATCCTCAGGTAAAGGTAAATACTGTTGGAATGAATATTACATTTTAGTTGAGAGGGTTTATACAAATGAAAAAGATATATTTATTAATTATGCTGGCAACAGCTAGTTTACAGTCATGCTCGGATTTCTTGGACAAGTTTCCTGGCGATGCATTGACACCGGAGACATTTTGGAAAACAGAAGCGGATGCCAAACTTGCTTTAGTTGGTTGTTATCGTGGCTGGGAATCTGAAGAGATTCTGTATCGCGATTGTGCGTCTGATAATGCGTATAGTTATAACAAGC